>Ga0233444_10003015_pt1 | contig 17060 bp, 31 predicted proteins | sample SI_124_October20_6_FD_182792 | JGI IMG/M metagenome (GOLD analysis project Ga0233444, IMG submission 182792) | Seawater microbial communities from Saanich Inlet, British Columbia, Canada - SI_124_October2016_10_MG | ecosystem: Environmental > Aquatic > Marine > Inlet | place: Canada: British...
ATAGTTGGTTTATGTCTTGGTTGAGTTTCCATAGGGATATTCCTATTACTATATACCCTATTACTCTCCATTGGATTATTTTCTTTATTATTCTTTTTACCGAAGATTCCTTGGGTACTCTATTCTTTCTTCCTCTTGTTGAAATAAGAACTTTGAATTTGTTATTTTGTATGTCTTTAACTCTACTCATTTAATCTCGTCCTCTATTTACTACTTTATCAATTTCATTCATCTCATCCCACTCTTCATCTATTAAAGAAGTGTTACCCATATTAGTAACATTAAGAGGATATGTTACATCATTACATTTTACACAAATATAATATGGTCCACTTGTTGGGTTATATAATTGTAATTCTATATTACATTTTTTACATATCTTCATAGGATATAAATACTATCAAAAAAATTAAGTCAACGACTTCGAGGGCCCTCGAACGACAAACGAACGAAAGGGGGGAGTAGGGGTACTATAAATAAAATGAGATTACAAATCTATATACTACAATTTGAAGAATTATCCAAGCTGCCACTATCCACAATATGTACATTAGTTCCCTCATGTTCTTTGACGGGCCCTCTACGTTATTACGAAGTTAAATTTATATCTATCCATTCTCCATTCATATAGAGTTGGTGTCTGTTTCCTTTATATCGTCTATACTCATCGATATATTTCCACTCGTGTTCTTTCAATGTATTATCCATCGTTTTGTTTATTCAAAGAAGTATAAATCTCTGAGAGGTTCGTTTGATTTGTAGTAGATAGAGTTATTACTGCGAGGATAGTAATTGCTTATACTACTAATATTGTGTTCTTTGGTATCGTTTGGTTCGTTCCACTCTTCATTATAATAAATCATATTAGTTTCCTCTACCTGTTTTACGAATACCCCCATTAGAACCTTTTCCTTTTGAATTGGTTTTTACCTGTGATTTTGAATTCTTATTGTTTTGTTTATCGTGTTTGTTTCCGAAAAATTTACTTCCCATAATAGTTTCCTTTAATCTTCAATTGTTATACCTGCTTTCTTTGTCTTAGGGATTGAATCAATCCAACCATCTTCATAATCGGTCTCATCCCAAACGTCATCATCGTATCTCATATTACGATTTTTTCCAATTTTTAACTTTTTCAAGTTTCTTTGTCAATGCCTCTACAAGGTCTTTGTTACCCCCACCTGGTTTCTCTGCCTCTTGTGATAAGGTATTCTCAAGTAAACCGATGATTTCTAATTGTCTTTTTTTGCTCATATTTTCTTTATTAAATTCAAGAGGATGGTATATCCTATCTATTACTTCTTTAATTACTACACATTCTTCATATCTTTCAACCTCTTCCATTTCATTAAGTAAATCAATAAGAGAGGCCTCTGGTATTAATCCTTTGATTGTCCTTCTTCGAATTGTTCCCTTTTCATAACAATCTAACATCCAACTCAATGACCGAATTCTAATTTCTTTCATGTATTGTTTATTTGTTAGTTTGTTATTCCAATAAAATTCTTCTGGTGTCATTAGATTAATTTATAATCAAAATACTGTGAATGTGTTTGTTCAAGTTTTTTAATGGTTTGGTGGTTATGTTTTAGGATTTCTTGCATATCCTTTCTTATAGATATTAACTTATCCAAGGAATATGCACTAATTTCTTTTACAATGTTTATTATTTTATCTATTCTTTTATTTATATCTTCCTCTTCATCATATGATTCATCCCACCACTTATCGAATGTTTTGAATCCAAGTTCATGTAATTTTTTTATAGAATGGGGTGATGAATACAGAATGAATGGTTTTCCTAATGTCAAATACTTTGTAGTTTTCTCACTAAAAAATATACTATCTGAACCGTGTTGTGATTCTGTTACAATTGATATGAATGCACTATCTTCATAAGTTTTCATTACATCATAATTCCCTCTTGACTCAAATATTTCTCCACCTTCAATTGATTTTGGTTTAAGTTTTGGATTGTACCCTTTATAATCAATATCTCCATTAGGGTTGAATGAATAAAAACAGTTTTTAAGCAAATCATTATTCACCATCTTTTCCATTAATAATACTCGTTCTATCTTAGGCATTCGATTCAAATAAATAAAATGTTTTAATATTGGATAATCTACAAGTTTATACTCATGGTGGTCTAACCAATGTTGACTCATAAAAAACAAAACTGGTTTTACAAATTTATCTTCTTTTAGATTATTAGATACTATTTTAATTGAATCCCCAAACTTTTGTAATATATCATATAAAGAATAAGAATATTTTGCAATCCCATTTTCGACTGGTCTTGTTGTTTTATTTAAATTATTCCCCTCAGTTATATCATATATCTCAAATTTATATCCCTTATCGAAGTAATCTTTAAATGAATTAAAATATTTGTATAATATAGTGTTTTCTAATATACTACTATTCATTGATTTTTCAAGTATATCTTTAGTATCGCCAAACATATTGATAATGATAAGTTTTTCATCATCAAATATAGTGGGTTTAATTTTAGATATTCTTTTTACTCTCATATTACACTTGGTTTAGGGACTATAAATCTCCTCTCAACAAATGATAAAAATGCATATCTTCCATAATCTGTTCTTGGTGGTTCAACTCTATGTTCTCTTGCAACATTGTCATACTCAATCATTGCAACATTTCCAAATTTTGGATAAACTTTATGTTTATCATTATCAACCCAAAGATATCCACCATCTGTTTCATCATAAGAGTGTTTGTTAAGATAGAGTAAAATAGAACATTGTATTATTGGGTCTGGTAAATCCCCATCCGACACATCCTCGTGTGAGGATATCAAACAATCGTTTCCATACCAAGTAAATTCAAATGTAATTTTATCTGATAATAGTTTTTTATTATAAACCTCATCAATTATTTTTTCAAAGATTTTATAGACAGATGGTTTGACTTGTTCTGGTAATCCCATATTTAAAAAAAAACATTCCTCAAATGTTCTGTGTGGTTTGTTTATTCTATTTCTAAATTCTTGTGCAAGGTCAAATGATTTAAAACTAACAGTCAATTTTGTTAATCTACCATTCTCTCTCTCATCATAACCTAACATTTCAATTTGATAACCATTTGTATCACCTAAAAGTTCATGTATATTTGATAAGCTATCATAGGATTCTAAAAATGATGTTCTAACTATTTTTAAATCTTCTTGATATTTTTCTGGTCCTTCTTCTATAATATCTGATAATTCATTATAGAGATTTTCATCAACATCTTTAATATTGAATTGAATAAAACCATATTCTTTTAATTTTTTCTTATCTATCATAACAATTGTTTTTTAAATTTATCTATTTCAATATCTAATAAGTTAAAAGAATCATGTGCATTATTAATTGAAAGATTATACATTACTTTTTGATTATTAATCACTACTGGCATCATTTCTGCATAAACTTCTCTACATTTTTGGATACTCCAACTACTAATTTCTAATACTAGATTTTGAAGTTTTTTCATTCTTTTCTTATTATCTACCTCATCATCATAACTTTCATCCCACCACTTATCAAATGTTTTGAATCCTATTTTTTTTATATTAGCAAGATATCTTGGTGTTGATACAATGATAAATGGATGACCAGTCAACAAACATTTATTTAATTTTTCGGTTGGAAATACGACTTTCTCATCCCAAAAGGCCTCGTAAACAATACTACAAAAAGTTTTTTGATAATATGAACCAGGTTTTACTAACATCTCTGCCGTAATTGATTCTTTATCATCAAGAGATACCATATAATCGTTTGTCCAATGGGAGTGTTCATCAAATTTATATTCTGAATTATAACTAAACAAAGTTTTTTTAAGTACTCCACTTTCTTGTAAAAAATTGTGAAAATCTTCTCTATATTTTTTATATCCTCTATACAATGATAAAAAGTGATAATCAAATGGTCTTGGTTTTATACTTGTTGCATGATGCATACTTTTACCTAACCAAAAAGAAATCGGTTCAAATTTAATATCGTATTTAAACTGTGGATTTAATCCATTACCCCTCCAAACCAATTTTTTACTCATACGATGTTTTTTAAAGTATTTTATTACTGCTTGTATATGTTCTTTAGCATACATGGCATCTATCTTAACTGATGAAAATGCCTCACCCCAATCAGTAAATAAAATCCATTTATCAACTTGATGTTTTCTTTCTTGAATTAATTTATCACAAATCTCCGACCATTTTTTTCTATCTATATAATATAAATCATAAAAACTTAGGTTAACAAAATCGGGCAGTGTTATACACGAAAAACAAAATTCACGATTTTCATTCGGCCAGTGGAATGAGAACTCGTAACCCTCATCAGTAATTATACTCGTACTATCTACTCTGACAAATCCCAACTTATTTCCCAATCTTTAAATTCTGATGCAATACAATCCACTTTGTAATCTTTTCTACCACCATCTAATTCTTGTATCTTATTTTTGGCAGTATTTCTGATTCCATTTAATCCATGAGTAAGTAGTAATTCATTTCCTTGATTATCACCACTTCTTGCATTATCTTCATTGTACCAAATATGAGTATTCATTTGAGAAAGTACAATTACTGCTCTTATGAATTCACCATCTATTTTACCCTTTTCTTTCAGAATTTCATTAATATCATGTACAATATCTGAAATTTCTTTAGAATATTCCTCTTTATGTTGTGGAATCTTTACTTCTTTTAATTGAACGATTGATAATCTATCAATCAATTCTCCTAATGTTGGTAAGTATTTTCTCATTTATATATCTTTTGTTTTGTTAAATCTTCATATGCCCAACTACCACCAACTGTTTTGTTTTGTAGTTGTACTCTTTCACTTTGTAGAACCATCATTCCTCTATGAGCATCCTCAGGTGTCATATACATATGCCAACCTACACAACTAAATTCATCATCTTTGTATAATTTTCTCTTATCTCTACCATCATAAATCATAGGTCTTGCCCATTTCTCAAATTCATCATCGTTGGTTAGAATCATTCCACCTTTACCAATGTTTACAATTTTCTTTGCGTGGAAAGAAAGAATCATATAAGAATCTTTAAACTCATTATACATTCCTTGATGAAATGCAGTTGCTGCATCTACTATATTTGTATCTCCCAATTCATACATCCCATCCCAATGTTTATCTACAAACTTTGGTTTGTTTCCACTTAGGATAATTTGATTTGGTACTGATACATAAGTTCTTGAAGGTATTTCAATCTCTTTCTTTTTGATTTTAAGGTAGTGTAAAAGTAATCTAATTGCATTTGAATTAGAATCACAAGCGATTGCGTGTTTAGAACCAGCATATTGTTTTATCGTATCTTCAAATATATCTACCCAATCCCATGGGTCATTTATTTCTACATTCATATTTCTATTTCTTTAACTTCACAACTAGTATCATAAAAATTTTGTGAACATTCTTTTTTATTGATTTGGTTATATTCTCTATTTAACCTTTGATTTATTTTCAATACTTTAATCATTTCCATGTACATATCTTCTAATTCAAGTAAGGATTTGTTTGATAACTCTAATATTACCTCTTTTATTTTATTTAATCGTTTTATATCATCTGATTCATCATCATATGATTCATCCCACCACTTATCGAATGTTTTGAATCCAAGTTCTTTTAATTTTTTTAAATATCCAGGTGTTCCAACTAAAATGAATGGTTGACCTGCTGCTATACATTTTTCTACTTTTTCTGTTATAAATGTAACATTAAGATAATCTTTAGTACTTACTTTATCAAAAAACGTTTCAGTAACAACTGAGCAAAATGATTTTTCATGTTCATCTAAAGTTTTATATTCATATCTTTGAAAAAGTGGTTTTTGAGTACTTTCAAAGGTTTCAAATTCAGTTATATCTTCTGAATATAAGTTTTTACAATATGGGTGAGAATTATCCCAAGGTTTAAAAGTGAAATATGTTTTATGAAATAAATTATTATCATAAAAAAATCTATACATTTCCTCTCGATGGGGTCTTTCGTGGTAATTTAAACACAAAAAATGTTTACCAAATTTTCTTCTACCCACCTTTCGTTCTCCTTCTGCATTGATTCCTAGAAAATATGGTTTTGAAATATAAGATATAGAATCAGGTACAAAATTTTCTGCTATGTTATTATCTAAAAAGATAACTTGTTTATTACATTCATTTTCTAACAGTTCTAATAATCCATTATCTTGAAATATTTTGAAATTTATTATTTCATGAAATGCATCAAAATATAAAGTATCATATGGTAATTTATTTAAATGTTCAATTAATTTAGAAAGTTTAGATTTATCTTTATATATTGAACATCTAAAATCAGTAAATGATTGACCATCTATATGTAATGTAGATAATAAAGGAATATTATTTTGTAATTTTAATTTCATATTTCACCAACTATATTTCCATCCCATTCTTCCTCATGAAGTTTGTGGTGATTATATTCATTTGATTTATATATACTTCTATGTGGTGGGTCATCCTTATTTATATCACTTGTAGAAATGTAATAAAAAAATCTAATACAAGCTCTACCTTGAACAATACTTGGACAGTTTACCTTACCAACTGAATGAACAGGTCCTTCTTTTACATTTTCTGAGATAATGAATCTGTTAAACTTTGGTGAAATGGATTCTACTATTTTTGCTGATGAATCTAATTCAGGATTAGCAGTCCAAGTAATATTCTCACCACCCCACTCATCTTTCCAATCTGGTGTAAGATAAAGTATTGAAGTTAGTTTTCTATGTAATCTCAATCTATCATTCCAATTGAAATCATAATGTGGTCCAAGTTCTGCACCATCTCTCATGATTGAGAATCCTGCCCCAACTAAATGTGGGTCTGGTAATAGACCAGTAATTCCAGTCATTTGTTCTAAATCATATATCATCTCACCACTATGCATTAAATCATAAGTAATTCGATGTGCGGTTGGACAATGAATTAAATCATTGAATTCTTCCATACGAGAACCAGCACGAGTAAAGATTGTCCATCCACCTTTTGGTGCTGATAAACATTCTTCATATAATTTCAAACAAGTTTCTTCATCTAAGAAGTTATCTATCTTAGCACGTGGAAATCCTTGTTTTTTATTATTTTCCCATTCTTGTTTTTTATTTATCATATAGTGGTAACTCCTCTTTTTTGTACTACTAGAGTTGCATTTTTATTTGCAAGTTTAATTGCATCTACTACATTATATTTTTCTAAATATTTTACCACAAATGATGCCATCCAAGTATCACCTGCTCCACTTAAATCTCTAACTTCAACTGTATTATCTACTGGATATCTTTTTTCATTATACATACATCCTCTTTCAGACATTGTAATAATCAAAGAATCTTTCCAATCAGAATATACTGCTCCTTTTTCAACACAATCTTCCCACTCAACTTCATTCATTTTTACAAATGTATAATCTTTGAAATAATCTCCACTACCTATTATCTTTTTTGTATCAATAAAAGATAGTTTAGATTTTTCTCCAATTTTACCTATATCTTCATAAGTTAGATATCCTTTATTATAATCAGCAACTATTACTGCATCATATGAATCAAAATCTACCTTACGATAATCAAATGAATTTGAAACCTTATCATTACCATCTACTCTGAGTAGCATTTGGTTTGATTTGGTTTCTACATATCTTGTTTTTATGATTTGTTCGTTGTTAGTGATTAGTTCAGTTTTTCTAACTCCTAATGCTCTGAGGTTATCAACAACGTTTCCTGCCATACCTTGATTGGTTATGGTTCGTGATGGATTGAATACAGGTATTGGTGCTTCTGGACATAATCTATCACAATTACCATATACAAATATATCAGTACAACTATCTCCTATAACTAAAATTTTCATAATAATTTTTTCTTTTCAATTGCAGATATTAAACATTGTGCTATTGCTCTGTGGGTTTTTATGGTTGGATGGTGGTTTCTGAAAATTTCTGGTAATTTAATTGTTGGACAAGTATAATCAGAGCCTTCTGTTGTTTTAATATATTCAAACAAATTTTTCCTACCTTTAATTTTAACTTTAAATTTATTTAATCGCAGTTGTAAACTTATTGGTAGTTTTTTTTCCATATGGACATCATAATCATTCCAAGTACCTATTATTAAAACTGGTGCCATATTATCATTAATCGCCTCTATTTTTTCTACTAAGACTTTATATGACTCTTCATAGTGATATAACCACCACTTCTCATAATCTTCATCAAAGTGTTTAATTACATCTTTTATTTGTTCTACAGTCCACATACTACACTTAGATTCTGCATCTTTAAAAATAAAATCGGGTAAGTCATCAATAGGAGTATCTTTATCAAATGTCATCCACATTGGGGCAACTACCCGCATGAATTCTTCAATATTTTTATCATTGGTATGAGGAACTCCATTAAAAGTTCCATGATAATAATTATGTGCTAAATCTCTCGTGCAATGGGTCATTTGAAAGACTATCAAATCTATTTTTGATTTTTTGTTTACAAAATTAAACATAGAATCAATATTTACTTGATTTGCACCACCATTTTGTTCCTTAACATACCCAATTGCATTAAAATGTTTTGATACAAGGGTTGGGAATCTATATTTAGTTCTATGTTCAATGGAATCTACATTAGATGCTATATCATGGAAGTGTGCATGATTATAACCCATATATTGGTGTGTGTCTTTATCTAACGTAACATCACCACTTTTGAGTAATTTTAAATAATTCTCGTTTTCTAGTTCTATTGATTCTCCCCAAGTGAAGGAATCTCCACTAAAAATAATTTTCTTCATTGATTTTTCCTTGTAACTTTTTTATTTTTGAACACATTTCGTACTCTTCTTCTTGAAGTGCCCATTTCATGATTTTGTTAAGAGTATCATCTACGGCATTAAAAGTAACAAAAAAATCAAAGGCTTTCATTTTACCTCGAATTTGTGCTTCTACTCTTGCAGCATGTTTTTCTTCAATTTTATCTTCAATAACTTCTTCAGATACTTTAAATAATACTGGCATGAGTACTGCTTTACCTTCACCACTTTGAAACCATTCTTGTGGGTCTGTATCTCCAATATATGCAGTAAATACTGTTTCTTCCATTATAGTTTTACCTCAAGTACTACTGATGCAACGTTTTCTTCTTTTATTATTTCTGGTTTAATTGATACTATTTTAAAATCTGTACCATAATATTGTATAGTTCCTCCTACATTTAAACAAGGTCCTCCTTCAAAGTCAAACATAGTTTGATTACCATCATCATCTTGTGAACCCCTTGAGAATAAAGATTCTCCCATTACTCTAATTCGTGTAGAATCAATTTTTTCAATAACCCTATCTACACCATATCGGTTTTGTACTATTTCCATAACTAAATGAATTTTTCTGTTCTTGTTCTAAAATATATTTCTATTAACCCCTTATTTTGGAGTCCATATTGTTTGTAGTATAAATCAATATATCTTCTAACACCTTCTATGTGTTCTATTTTTTCTATTGAATCGATAACTTTAAAAAGTTTTCTTGCTACCATTTCTTTAAATCTATTCATATTATTATAAATATTTTATTTTAAAAAAGTGATAATGCTGAGGTGAAAGTGTAATCTTCTTTTATTCTATTATAAATCATTTCTGCCAGATTTTTATTTGCAATATATCCACCATGACTATCATTTATTTGTCCATTAGTTTCATCTGTGATTGTTAAATTATTTTTATCAATATAAGAGTATAATTCAGCACCATTACCTTCATAATCAACTTGTTTTTTTGAATGTATCGTACCTTCAATATATTGTATATAGGTCTCATACATAAATGAATTATTAACTATGATATAATTTATTTTTTGTTGTTCTAAAAAACTTAAAAAACCCACCACCATTCTTGAAAGTTCTTTAGTCCTTTCTGTATAATTCATTGTGAGTTTATTAAAGTTTTCAAAAAGTTCTGTATTTTTATTTATCTCATCCATCAACTTTGGATTCTTAGGGTCTACAAAATAGGTGTTTGCAATACCATGTGTATCACAGTAATATTCTAAAGAATCATCCCACAATACAATGTGGTCTGTATCTTCATGTCCTTTAACTCTCCAAGTGTAATTTGTTATCACATAATCATTAATAGTATTACAATAATATTCTTTTCTACCTAATGATGGAAATTCAAATAAAAATAATGTTTTATCTAATCTATTTTTATCTCGCTGTGATATAATATCTTCATGTGCTAATCTAATTACTCGCTCTATTCCATAACCATTTTTACCTTGATTTATTACAGATAATTTAGATAGATTTCTTAACTGACCTGGCCATGAGAAATTGTATTGAGTTCTTTCTTCAGATGGTGCAAACTTTTTATAAAACTTATTTAAGATATCTCCATTATATGAATCAAATTCAAATCCACCTCCTTGTGTAAAAGAACTACCATATGTATATATCCTTGATATTTTTTTCATAACAATACGTTTTCGCTTATCCTTTTATAAATATCTCTAGCCAGAGTTTTATGTCCCTTAGAACCCATATGCCACCCATCTTTACTTCTTTCGTGTTTATTAAGATATTCATGTGTAAAATCAATATCTATTGTTTTCAGATTAGTTATATCGTAATAGTATTGATATTCATTTGAAACCAAAAAATTATATGGTTCAATTCCTTTTTCTTTAAGATATAAATTTACCTGATTTACAATTGTTTTATTATCGAATGTTTCATTATATTCAGTATGAAAGTATTTATACCAATTTAAACTATGTCTATTTTTAGACCATAGATTTATTAAAGGGGCCTCATTTTTCTCATCTATAAAAAAGTGGTATCTATCTGCATATGTCCATAGTATGATAACTATATCATCTTTGTTAAAATCAGTCTGAATTACATTATGTTGTATCTTTCTATTACTACAACCACCAATACCCTTATTAACAAGTGGTTTATCTAATAATTTAGATAATTTTACTGGCCATGCTTCTTCATTTGGATTATCTAATCCTTCTCCAAATGTATGACTACAACCAAATGTGATTAATCTACTCAAATTTTGATTCCTCTAATTTGAAGTTCTGATTTAGTGTAAGTTAAACCCATTTGTTTTTTATACCACCAATACATATCTTCAGTAGTTCCTTTTCCTCTTTGTTTTTCTAAACACTTATCCCAAAGGTCTTTACCAAACTCAGAAGTTAATTGGTTTTTCAATTCCATCAATGTCGTTTGTTCCTCTTCTAATCCTTTTTCCATTAATTTTTGAGATGCAATTCTTCTCATCTTTGCATATTCATGTGCTTCAACTTCTTTTTCTGGTCCATCTTGTTGTAGAGATGTTTTCATGAAATCATCATACTTTTTATGATAATTATTTTCTTCATCTACTGATTCTCTTAAAAATGGAGAATACTCAAAATCACCATTTTGGATTCTGAGTAGTAGAGGTTCTTTTGATTTTAAAGGTCTTTTTCTGTATTTACCTTTTGTGTACCATCTGAAGGGATTATAAGCCATAGCTTTAAGTTTTATTGTTTACTATGTAAATATACGAAAAATATATGGAATAACCAAATTTTTTATATAATTTTTGAATTTATAAGTTTCCAACCTTTATTGATTAAAAATTTAAAGTAATTAAACATATTTGATTTAAAATTATCTGGATTAGATACCCATAAAGATACTGCATCATCTCCATATTCATGTCCTTTAGTACTTCCCCATTTTTCTTTTTCATTAGTTGGATGTGGTGGTACAAATGTTTCAATATTATGTTTTTGTAACTGAAAAGAAAAATTCATATCCTCACCATAGTTAAATGGAATCTTTTCTACATTCCAAAAATACTGTAACCATTCCTTTTTAAAAAACCAATTATGGACAACATAATCAACTTTTTTTAATTCTTTGTTTGGATTTGGCCAACCAATTCTTGTGTAATTATTTTCATAACTTTTATTAGAATTAAAAAGATATCCACAAGTCCCATACAATCCTTCGTTTGTTTCAAAACATTCTAATACATTTTTTAAATAATCTTTACCAGGTATAGTATCATCATCTAAAACCCAAACGAAATCATTTTTAGATTTCTTTGCTAGTTTAAATCTTTCCCAAACACCTTTGTTATCAGTTGTATTATCACAAATTAAAACCTCATTAACATTAACTGATTGATTGACTACACTTCGTAGTTGTTCGGAAAATAAATGTTCTCTTTTATATTTTGTAAGTATTGCAGTTACCATTAATATTCTCCAAAAAATTTCTGATTAAAATGTTCTCTAAAGTTTTGGAATCCAATTGCTGCGTTTTCTTCCCATGTATCTACATCTCCATCATCAGATACCCATTTGTATGATTCAAACGATACACCATATTTCTTACAAACATATGCAAGTGAATAACATTCCATCTCCACAATATCACATCCAGCAACCATTTCTAAGTACTTCTCTGCGTAATCAGTACGAGTATTATCATATATCTGGTCTGTTGTAAAACATTTTATTCCACTATCTGAAAGTTTTAATTCACAGTTTGGTGTTTCTGGTGTGCATCCATATTCTGCAAAAGGTCTTACATCTATGTTATTATAAACTGTTCCAACTTTTATCACCCCACCTACCTTATGATTTTGTAAGTTACCACAAGAACCAAAGTTTACAACTAAATCTGGTTTCTCGTTTAGAATGATTTCTGTTAAATTCATCGCGGAGTTGATTTTACCAATACCTGTTTGGAAAATTGGCACACCATTTATATCCGTCAACCCACCATGTTCTAATGGTGTAGCTGATACTAATATTATCTTACCCATCATATTTTATTAAACATTTAACATCATGTCCTTTGTTGATTCCTATATCAATCAGAGCCAATTTACCTAAAATTCTACAACCATTTTTTCTACATAATTTTTCTGCTGCAGACATTGTACCACCCGTTGCATAAACATCATCAACTATGATTATATTTGGGTTTGAAATATTATCTGCTGCCATTTCTAAAGTACCAGAACCATATTCTAAATCATATGTAACAGAGTATTTCTTTTTATTTGGTAGTTTTCCTGGTTTTCTAATCAACTTAACACCTCCACCAAATTCTTTGGCAAGTGCAGATGCGAAAATAAAACCTCTTGATTCTATACCAACCCAATAAGTAGGTACATCATGAAATACTGGTCTCATTATATCTTCCATAGCAATTCTTCCCATTTCATTAATAGCATAATCAAATACCATAGGGTTAAGTAGTAATGGTTGGATATCTCTATAAATAATTCCTTCTTTTGGAAAATCTAATATATTTTCGATATGTTCTTTAAAATCAACCATTCTTATGTAGACTCAAGTATTCCTCTATCTTTTCTGAAAATAACATATCATAAACTTCCTTACCAACTTCACTTGGTGGTATTGTAATAGATTTAGATGCATATCTTGTTGCACTTGAAATATCTGATTCTGAATACAATGGTTTTGTTGAATCAATTTCTGCATTTACATATTCTACAAACTCTTGCGATTCCATCCACTTCTGATACTGATAATCATAATCATTTCTTGAAGTCAATTCATTCATTATATCTTCTTCAGTTATATGAAGTTCATCCAATAACTCTTTAGTTCTTCCCATTTTTTAAATTTTTCATTTGTGTTTCTGAAAGTATTCCTCTTTTTTCAGTTTTATCATCAGTTGGTATGGAATACTTTTTTACCAACTCTTGTAACCAATCTTCTTTTGTTTTACTCATTCTTTACTATGTTTATTGCTTTATCTACGTTGTCTATTGATGCCTCGATTTCAGTACCATCTGAATAGTTCAAATCCCATGAACCATCTTGTAACATCTCAAAATCTTCTCTGAGTGTTTCTAGTATTTTAAGTAATTCTTTATTCATATCATTTATTGTATCTTATTTTTTTCATTATATTGAATTAAAAATTCGTTATATATATATTCATGTTCATCTACATAATAGTGTTCTACATCTCTTGCTGGAATACGATTAGGGTCATATACATCAATCTCATAATTTAAAAAACTTTTTGTTATTAAATAATAATCTGCATCATTATCATTACATATGGATTTTATTGCATCAATATAAACCATATTATTACTCATTCTGAATTGACTAACAGTTAAAACATCGGAAAACCAATTTTTATATTTTTCAAGGTGCCCTGCTTGAGGGTCTGTCCTAAAACTTCTGAAATGCTCATTATTAAAAGGATATTCATGTCTATCAAAACACTCATCTGGTAAAAAGTGGAACACATTTTTAAATTTTAATTTAGTTGCAAACTCTTTTAAATACCTGTATTGAGTCATTACACCACTTCCAGGTACTGATATATTATAAAATTTTCCACCTAATTTTTTGGATAATTTATATGACCATGTATTTTCTAAATAATGTCCAATACCGAATGTATGAGAACACCCTAAAAATATATTACCCTCACCATCTAATGTAAAATCATCAGGAGTTCTAAATGTATAATTATTTAGTTTATACTCTATTGGGTTTTTTTCATAATTTGATAAATGTATAGAATTTGGAAAGTTTTGTAAATTTCCAATAAACCTTGATTTAGTATCAGGATGAAAATAATTTGAAGATACTGGTGTTTCTTCTTGTTCAAATAGAACTAATTTATTAAAAAAATATTTATCAAATACGTTCATTTATATTAGTCTTAGGCTTATCACATTTACCACAAGTTGTTCTATATGCTGCATTCATTGCACCACATCTACAACTCCAAACGTTATCTACTAAATAACCAGGTTTGTATTTCATATTTCTCCTGCATCCAATTTACCATTTTCGATATCTGTAATTAGAAACTTGATTCTCTCTGATGCCATGAGGGGTGAATCTGATTCTAACAACTCTAATATTTGGGAAAGATTTTTCTTTACCAACCTTTTGGAACAAAGAGGATTTTTAACTTTGAATTCTTTTCCATCTCTTATCCAATCCTTTACTGTATCTCTTAAACTCATATCTTAAATTTTATATTACTAATATACGAAATTATTTTGAATTATCCAAATATTTCTACACGAATATCTCGCATCATTTCAAATCCTCTCTTATCAAGGTGAAGTCTACCTTCTGTTATCATCCTATCCCAACCACAGAAATATACCCATGGTTTTTGTTCTGATGAATCTATTAATGGAAGATAATGGTCATGTACATAACCTTTAGCAAATTCTGGTTTATCTTCTCTCGATAACGTAGGAACGAATTCAAAGTTTGGTAATTCTTCTTGTATCTTTTCCATCTCTTCTCTATAAACAATATCATCTTCAGTACGAGTACCAAAAAACAATTTAATATTTTTGAATGGTACTTTATTTTCATAGAGATAATTTATCATTGAACGAAATGGTGATATACCAGAACCAGTTGATACAAAATAGATATCTCTATCCATTAGATTATCTGGTAAAGTAAATACTCCCATTGGTCCTCTGTAAATAAACTCATCGCCTATCTTTGCCTCGTTAAACAAATACTCACTCATAGCACCACCCTTGAGATAGGTGATGATAAGTTCAAATTTATTTGTTCCATCGGGCCATGATGCAACTGAGTAATTTCTCACCACAGAATCAGGTTGACCTGGCTTCATACAAAGTTGTACGAGTTCACCAGAAGTATAATTTATTTGGTTATATAGAGGGGATTCGAATACAAATCTCCAATTAGATTTTGTTTCTTTTATAATTTCAGTTAGTACTGCTACATCCATAAGTTATTGGTTTGTGTTTAAATAAATATTACGAATTCTATTTAATCTATTTCGTGTTTCATCATCATATGAATGAACTCCATTTTTCCAAAGCGAATACATAAATTCATAATCTTCTAAGGTTACTCCTAACTTGATATTTAAATCATAATTGTAACGTTTCCAATACCACTCTAGTAATTTTGGTAATAGTTCTCTCGTTGCATCTGTAAATTCGTATTTTCTCATAAGATAAGAAAAAAGGTAGGAAAGTACTTCAGACATTAATGACTTTTTCCAAGACCTACCTTTAGTTCAAGTGTAAATAATTAACCTTAAAACATCGGAATGTCCTCTTCCGAATCTTTTTCTTGGTCAACCTCGTTGAAGAGAGGTTCACCATTTTCATCCTTTTGGTATTTCTGAACCAACTGTTTGATGTAAGTTCTTTCAGAATCAACACCACCATCAGCGGAAAAGAATGGGAAGATTGAAATCTCAGCTGATTCAAATAAATCAAATCCATCGTAGATTAATCCAGCCATCTCAACAGATGCTCTTGTTGAAACCATCGAAGTAACTTTACCAGAATCACTCATTGCTTGAGTTCTAGTGTGATGAGATATCTCAGCGATTGCTCTCAAATCATCATCATTTACTTCAGGATACATATATTTTAGTAATCCAAATTCTTGTTCATCATTTAGAACATCCATTTCGATTGTTACAAATCTATCTAAGATTGCTCTATCGATAACTCTAGTTGAAGTATATTCATTACCAATGTTAGCCGTAGCGATGAAGGTAACACCTTCAGCCACATTCACAATTGGAGAACCTTCAGCCTCATCTAATCTCAAGTATCTTTGTCCTTGGTCAAGAACAGTCATTAAGATATTCCAAGCATCTGGATGTGCTCTCGATAACTCATCCAATAGGATAACTGCGTTTGGAGTTTTGATTGCTTGAACAAATGATGATTCTGAGAAGTAAGTACCTTTTTTAGAATCAAACATGGTGTTACCAATCAATGTTGCTCTCGGGTCTTGAGTAGCACCAAGGTTGAAGTAGAAATCTGGTCTATCCAATGAATTTACAAGAGCCTTTGCAGCCATGGTTTTACCACAACCTGCTGGTCCTGTCATCATTATATTTTTAGCTCTCACCGCACTTCTGATAAGATACTTCCATTTAAGGTCTGGCATAACCAATTCATTTGGTTTTAATTGAACCGAACCTTGGTGA
>Ga0233444_10003016_pt1 | contig 17059 bp, 15 predicted proteins | sample SI_124_October20_6_FD_182792 | JGI IMG/M metagenome (GOLD analysis project Ga0233444, IMG submission 182792) | Seawater microbial communities from Saanich Inlet, British Columbia, Canada - SI_124_October2016_10_MG | ecosystem: Environmental > Aquatic > Marine > Inlet | place: Canada: British...
AAATTATTAAAATCCGGAGTAAATGTATTATCATTATTGTAAGTTCCGTCTCCATTACTTCCTAAAGCAATCGTTATATAATCACCATCAGTTATTGTTGTAGATCCTGGAAATGTAAATGTTCCCCCAGAATATACCACTGTCCAATTAGAAATATCAACATCAGCCCCATTACCATTGTAAACCTCTATCCATTCGTCATCATCTCCATTTGAAAACGGTGTATTATACATAATTTCAGAAATCATGATTTTCGGTAAATCATCATCTTCATTGGTAACTGTTGTTGTTGTTGAAACCCCATCATAGTCATCATCTGAAGAAGCATCATCAACGGATAAAGTTATGGTTACATCGACATTATCATCATTTAAAGCATCATCTACACCGGTGACAGTAATTGTTTGAGATTGATCCCAATTAACACTTGTAAATGTGAGTGCTGAAGGAGAAATAGTAACTTCTCCTGTATCTCCACTTGTAACATTAACCACTACATCTGATGCAGGTGCCGCATCTAAAACAGTTGTAAACGTTGCAGTAGTTCCAGATTCATTGGTATTCCCTGAAACTGAACTTAAAGATATCCCCGGAGTAGAACCAGTAAAGTCAGTTACTGAAAAATCATCAATAAATAAATGTGCATTTTGATCATCACTAAGGATTCTTATAAAAACCGTACTTGATAAATTATTTACATTGTAAGAATAATCAGTGTAGGTTTGATTTGAAGATGTGCCTAGGGTGTGCGTATCTAGCGTACTGAAATTTGTACCATCAGTAGAAATTTGTAATTGGAAAACGTTAGATGAACTACCGTTTATATATGCATATTTAAATGAAACTGTTCCACATGTATTTAATTCAGGTGTAGTAATATGTGCGTTTGATTTATCATCATTTATGGTAAAACCATAAGACCCTGCACTTGAATCGGCATAACTAAAGTTTCCGGCTTGACTCTTGGTCCAAACTCTACCAGAAATTGTAACATCAGCGGCTCCATAAGAGGTACTAGGGTTAGACTCGAAATCTTCTGTCCAGTTTTGCCCATAACTAATAGTAGAAATTAGTAAAAAGCAAAAAGCAAACCCCAAAAAATATTTTTGTTTCATAGCTTAAATCTTAAATTTTAAAAATTAAAACTACAAAAAATAAATGAACCTATGTTTAGGAAATATTATTTTGTAATAAAATTAAATTATTCTTAATTTTTCCTCCAAAAAAATGGCGTAAATAAAATAAGAACGGTAAATAATTCTAATCTTCCAATTAACATTAGAAAAGAACAAAACCATTTTGCACCAGCAGATAAATGTGCAAAATTATCTACAGGACTCACAGAGCCAATTGCAGGTCCAATATTTCCTAAAGAAGAGGCTGCAGCCCCTAACGCTGAGGTAAAATCTAAACCTAAAAACGTTAGAACTACAGAGGAAATCATGAAAATAAGCATATAAATTACAAAGAAAGAAAGTATGTTAAACACAATGGTTTGATTGACTGCTTTTTCGTTATAACGAACCGGAATAATAGCACTTGGGTGTAAAGTTTTTTTAAATTCTAAAAAACTATTTTTTAGCATTACAATATGTCTCACAATCTTAATACCTCCACTGGTAGACCCCGCAGAACCTCCAACAAAAAACAGAGCAAAGAAAATTCCTGTAGCAAAGTAACTCCACATGGTAAAATCTGAGCTTACAAACCCAGTGGTTGTAATGATAGAGGTAACTTGAAAAAGGGCATGTCTAATGGCACTTTCTGTGGCTCCAAAAACTGCTGGATGTGCAATGGTAGTTTGTAAGGTTTCGTCTTGGAAAAATAAAATAATTACAGCTACAATACTTGTAATTCCTACAATACCAAAAAAGTAATATCTAAATTCTTCGCTTTGTACGACTTTACGAACCTTTCCTTTTAGAGCAAAATAGGTGAGTACAAAGTTGGTACCTGCAATAAACATAAAAAAGATAATAATATACTGTACTAAAGGCATGGCATTCCAATACGATAAACTAGCATTTTTTGTAGAAAAACCACCTGTACTCACGGTGGCCATGGCATGATTAATCGCATCAAACCAGCTCATACCAGCAACCTTAAGAAGAAAGAATTCTGCAAAAGTAAGGGTAACGTAAATTAACCAAAGACGTTTTGCTGTATCGGTAATTCTGGGGTGTAATTTGTCTGCAGATGGTCCTGGTGCTTCTGCCATAAATAATTGCATGCCTCCAATACCTAAAAGCGGAAGAATTGCAATGGTTAAAACTATAATTCCCATACCTCCAATCCAATGGGTAGCACTTCTCCAAAATAAAATTCCTTTTGGCATAGATTCAATATCTGTTAAAATAGAAGACCCTGTGGTAGAGTATCCAGATAATGTTTCAAAAAAAGCATTTGTTAGGGAGGGGATAGTTCCTGTAAATAAATAAGGGAGCATTCCTGTAAATGATAAGGTAAGCCATCCTAAGGTAACAATAAGATACCCCTCTTTTTTATGAATAGTAGTTGTCGTAGGTTTGTTGAAAAAGTAAAGTAATAAGCCTAAAAATATGGTAATTATTCCAGCATTTAAGATCCCCATTTGAGCCGCTTCTTGATGATACATGCTAAAAGGAATAGCAATAAACATAAAGACTCCGTTAAGAACTGCAGTGAGTCCTAAAAATCTGTAAATTATTTTAAGATTAAGACTTCCCATCGCTATCGGAATAAGTCTTCTACAATATGAATGGCTTCAGGTAAACAAAAAACGATGACTTTGTCTCCGCTAATCACTTGAAAATCACCATCTGAAATTAATGCTTTACCGTCTCTAATGATGCCTCCAAAAACAGCATCTCTAGGGAAATTTAATTCTTTGATGACCTTTTTAGTTACTTTGGCACCCGATAAAACCTCAAATTCAAAAACTTCAGCATCTATATTATGAAGATTGGCTAAAGCTAGGATTTCCCCTTTCCTGATATGCTTGAAGATGCTACTAGCAGCAATTAATTTTTTATTAATAAGTGTATTGATTCCTATGGTTTGAGAAATATTGATATAATCCATATTCTCCACCAAAGCAATTGTTTTTTTAACCCCCTTAGACTTTGCTACGAGGCAAGACATGATGTTGGTTTCAGAATCTCCTGTTACCGCAACAAAAGCATCCATTTCTCTAATATTTTCTTCCTCTAATAATTCAATATCTCTTCCATCACCATTTATTATAAGTGTTTCGTTTAACTCCTCAGCCAATAGCATTGACTTTTCTCGCTGTTTTTCTATAAGTGTTACTTTGAAGTTTTCATTACAAAGGTTTCTGGCGGTTTTAGATCCAATAGAGCTACCTCCTAAAATCATCACATTCTTTATGGTTAAATGCTCTTTTCCTACAATTGGATAAAGTTTATCTACGCTGTAGTGAGGAACAGAAAAATATACTTGATCATTTAATTTAAATTCAGTGTCTCCTCTTGGTATAATGGTTTGTGAAACGCCTTCACGTTTAATGGCTATGATAATAAAATCAACAGTAGAAAAGGTCTCTCTAGCTTCTTTTACAGTAGTATTTAATAGAGGAGATTTGTAATCTAGGGTAGTACCCATGACATTAAACAAACCATTTTCAAAAGTTACAGTATCATTAAATGAAGATTGGTTTAATAGCATTTTAATTTCATCTGCAGCGAGTTCTTCAGGTGAAATCATATAATCTAATCCAAATTTCTTAAAATCAATATGATCATTGTTGAGGAATTCAGGATTGTCTATTCTGGCTATAGTTTTTTTGACACCTAAAGATTTTGCAATGACTGAAATGGTAAAATTAGTATTTTGAGACTCTGTAACAGCCAATAATATATCTGTAGATTCTACTCCAATTTCTTTCAATAATTTTATTGACGTAGCATCTCCTTTTTTGGTGATGACATCCAAGTGGTTGTTGATGTAATTTAGCTTTTCTCCATCAAAATCTATCACGTACGTATCTTGTGATTCGTACGATAATAGCTTTGCTAAATGAAACCCAACGTCTCCGGCACCTGCAATAATAATTTTCATAAATCGTAAGAAATATCCTACAAAGATATAAAACTTAATATAGTGTAACCCATATTAGCCATCGATATTCATTTTAAACTAGTTTTGTATCTTTAAAAAAAAAGTTGCTAAATGAAAAAATTAACCATTAAATCATGGGCTATAGATGATAGACCCAGAGAAAAATTAATGAGTAAAGGAGCTTCAGTTCTTAGTTCTGCAGAACTTCTTGCGATATTAATTAGTTCAGGAAATAAAAAAGAAAGTGCTGTAGATTTGTCTAAAAGGATATTAGAATCTGTGCAGTATAATATTCATGAATTGGCTAAGCTTTCGTTAAAAAAATTAACAACATTTCATGGGATTGGTCCTGCAAAAGCTATAGCCATTGTAACAGCCTTAGAACTCGGAAAGCGAAGGCAACTAGAGGCTTTTGTTCAAAGACCTAAAATTAATAGTAGCCAAGAGGTGTTCTCTATGATGCAACCTCTTATTGGAACGTTAGCCCATGAAGAGTTTTGGGTTCTTTATTTAAATAATTCAAACGAAGTACTTTCAAAACATCAATTGAGCAAGGGTGGGATAACGGCAACATTGGTAGATGTCAGACTTTTATTTAAAAAAGCAATTGAGATATTAGCTGTGGCTATTATTATTTGCCATAATCACCCATCTGGCTCAATACAACCGAGCCGAGAAGATAAAGGAATTACTAAAAAAATTAAAGATGGAGGATTAAGTTTAGATATTAAACTCTTAGATCATTTAATAATTACTGAAAAGTCTTATTTTAGCTTTGCCGATAATGGTGAAATTTAAACCTTTTTTTTAGTTTTGATACTAGTCTATACGCATAAGATTACCCCAAGAGTTCGGTATATCTTTAAGCATATTTTTACTCGAGTTCTGCTTGTTCCAGTATCTTTTACAACAAAGGTTGAGGATTTTGTTGCTCATAATGGGCCAAAAATGAGTTATACAAAGGTTCCTTTAGGGAAAGAATTCTTTGTAAAAAGTAACGAATTGTTGTTTGAACAAGGTATAAATGATTTAGAAATAACCCTTTCATCATGGGACGATACTCCTTGTTTTTTTAATGCAGGACCTCATTCTAGTATACCATTTGATATTTTTGCAGCAAGTTTTTATTTGATTTCAAGATATGAGGAGTATTTACCTCATGTAAGAGATATTCATGAAAGATTTACAGCAGAGCAAAGCTTAGCCTATAATTTTAAATTTTTAGAAAAACCTGTTGTAGATATATGGGTGGTAAAACTAAAAACTATTCTAAAATTACGTTTTCCAGAATATCATTTTCCAGATCGAGAATTTCGCTACATTTCAACCATAGATGTAGATAATGCTTTTGCCTATAAGTATAAAAGCTTTGTTAGAACCTTTGGGGCTTTTATATCAGATTTTTTTAAGTTACAAATAAGAAGTTTTTGGAGTAGAGTATTGGTGCTTTTAAGAATTAGAAAAGACCCCTATAATACATTCGAGAAAATATTAACTTTGAGTAAAACCTATGATGTCAAAGTAATTTTTTTCTTTCTTATTGCAGATTATACCACTTTTGACACCAATGTGTCTGCCACTAAAAGACAATTTAGATTACTAATTAAGCATATTGCTGATTATGCTAATGTTGGACTTCATCCTTCTTATTATACAATGAAGAATAGTGAGATGTTAAAAAAAGAAAAAGATCGCTTAGAATCGATTACAAATATACCCACAACCATTTCTAGACAACATTTTTTACGGTTTAGTTTACCTGAAACCTATCAGAACCTGATAGATTTAGAGATTGAAGAAGATTACTCTATGGGCTATGCGAGTCATGTTGGATTTAGAGCGAGTACCTCCATTCCCTTTCATTTTTTTGATTTGGATTTTGAAATACAAACGCCCTTGCTTATTCACCCCTTTGCATTAATGGACACCACTTTAAACGATTATATGGGATTAACCCCTAAACAGTCTTTAGGAAGAACTAAAGATTTATTGAATGAGGTAATGAGTGTTAACGGAACTTTTATTACACTGTTTCATAATGAGAGTCTCAGTGGATACCTTCGATGGAATGGATGGAAAAAAGTCTATGAGAAGACACAAAAATTAATTCATACCCATGTCAATTAAATACACTCATAGAGAACATTTAGATGAAGAGAAATACAACCAATGTATAGACACTTCGCTTCAATCTAAAATTTATGCGTTCTCATGGTATTTAGATGTAGTATGTGATCAATGGGATGTTCTAGTCTTAAATGATTACGAGGCGGTAATGCCAGTTCCTTGGCGAAAAAAATATGGGATCAAATATGTATATCCGCCTTTTTGGGTATTGCAATTAGGAGTTTACGCTAAGGAGGCTATTGATGAAAATAAATTTCTATCACCTCTTTTTAATAAATTTAAATTTGTTGAGTTAAGAATGAATACCCATAATAATTTTGAGTTATATCCTGAATTTTTACAATTAAAACAATGTCAGAAATTAGAATTAAATACAGCGTATAGCTCAATTTTATCCAAGTACAGAAAAGACAGGAAAAAGGATTTGCAAAAAGCTACTACAGCTGATTTGACAGAAAAATGGAACGATTGCTCAAGTAATTTAGTTCAGCTTTTTAAAAATAATATAGGGAAAAGAACTCCGAATATTAAAGAAAGTGACTATGCCAATTTAGAAAAATTGATTGCTATTTGTCTTGAAAAAAAAGTGGGCGAGATACTAGCTGTTTATGACAAAGAAAATAAACTAGTGGCCTCAGTTTTTTTATTAAAACATAAAAACTCAATTACCAAACTAATCTCATCAACAAATCTTAAAGACAGAAAAAATGGAGCCAATACATTTTTAATTGACAGGGTAATTTTCAAATTCCATAAGGATTTTTCAGTATTTAATTTTGGAGGATCATCAATAGAAAGTGTAGCAAGTTTTTCAAAAAGTTTTGGAGCTGAAACAGAAAAATATTACCAATTAAAAATGAATAAGCTTCCCAAAATTTTACAGCTATTTAAAAAATAACCAGTACCGAAAAGAGTATTCAATTTTGGTTTCTAAAAGTTTACCTATATTTTTTTCTATATAGATACGCAAAACTCAGCCAGGAAAGAATTCCAGTAAACCACATTAAAATTGCTGAGGTAATGGCTGCACCTTTGATGCCGTAAATTGGAATTAGGTACTGATTGCTTAGGATATTAATTAGTAATGCCATACAAATAATATAATAATTGACCTCAATTCTTCCTATGGAAGCCAATAAATTTCCGAAAACCCCTCTTAACAAGAAAATACCAATAATACCAATAATTAGGATAAAGAAAGAATCTGAGTACATCATGTACTCCTTGCCAAATATTGAAAGAATTTCACTTGCAAATAAATAGCTGCCAACAAGTATAATTATACTAATAATGGCAAAAAACAGCATATAATTTTTTATGTACTTCATTATATACTTACGATCCGCTATCTTCTCTGTAAATGTCACAAAATCTGTTGTGATAAATATTCTTGGTAAAAATAACAGACTAAAAGGTATAATGGATATATATCTATAGTTAGTTACTTGAATAGGATCCTCCATGAGGTGTCCAATTAAAATGATATCAACAAGAATAAGCAGTTGAGTTACAACATTAGAAATCCCTCCCAAAAAGCCATATCTCCAGAAATAGAAATTGGTAATTGTTAAGTTGTTTGTTGAGGTTAGTTTAATGTTTAGTTTTTTTAAGAAAAAAAGTACCGTAATTAATGGAGATATGATTAAAGCGATAACATAGCCAAACCCTTCAAAGTAATAGCTTAAAAGAAAAATTAGGATCACAAGAATGGCATTATACCAAAATTCACAACTGGCATATAACTTATTTTTATGCTGAAGTCTAAATTGTATTTTTATAATTTCAAGAATAAAAATTGTTAAGATCGTGAGCGTTAAAAAAGAAAAGTACCCATAGGTTTCATCAAATTGAAATGGAATAAAATAACCAATAACATTCAATAAAAGGATAATTAAAATTGAAGCGATAATTCCTTTTTTGAAAACATAAGAAAAGAGTTCTTGTTTTTCTTCATTAGAATTTAACAAAGCACCATATCTAATCAAACTTTGATGCAAACCAAAACCACCAATTGGTATGATAAACTGAACAATACTAAAAGCAAACAGAATAACTCCTAGTTCTTCATGATCTATTAGTTGTAAAGCAATCCAAGAACCCAGAAAAGAGAGACCTCTTGAAAATAAAGTAGACAGAAAAACATAGTTCCCTGATCTATCTATGAATCCTTTAATAAATTCTTTAATATCACCCAACTGTTTTTAGTTTAATGTCTTAAGGTAAAGCCTTGAAAAAGATTCACAAATTTTTTCTGAGCTAAAGTTAGTATTCGCATATTGATGCATATCATCACTTTTTGTAATTGGATTTTGATGTATTTCCATGATTTTTTTCAAAAGTTGATCTTCGTTATTTTGTTCAATAAGAAACCCAAAATCTTTTGGGAAAAATTCATGAATACCTCCAACATGTGTTGAAATTACTGGAATTCCACAGGCAAAAGCTTCTAGAATTACACAGGGTAGATTTTCATAATTACTAAAAAGAACAAAGACATCTGATTGCGTTAATTGTTTTGGAATTTTTTTGTGACTTAGTTGATCCATAAAATGGATTGTATTTTTCTTGAAGTTTAATTCATCAATTAATTCCTTGTATCTATTTTTCTTTCCACCGATAAAATTCCATTGAAAAGAATCAATAGAACTTTCAAATTGCTTGGCAACACGCAACATGCCAGAAATATTTTTATGCTGATCCTCTAAGTTAGAGATGTGTGTAATTGTGAATTTCTTAGTTGTTTTTTTTGCCGGTTTAAAAAGATGAGTATTTACCACATTTGGAATTATTTCATAGCTACCTTTTAATCCAGACTTCAACATTGAATTTTTTAAATCTGTACTTACAGGGCAAACTGAACTCGCATTCTTTGTTATTATTTTTGATAAAACGCGTTCTACCCAAGGCAATGATTTTTGTTCCTTTAAATGATAGCCTGTCCAATGTTCTGAAATGATATAAGGAAGGTATTTTAATTTTTTTAAATGAAGAGCAAATAGGCCAAAAGGGTATAGTTTATTGAGATGAACTACATCGAAACTTCCTATTTGTTTCAATAGTTGTTGATATGCAAACCAAAACCTAAATAATTTTAAAATGGGATTTTTACTTGGTTTTATGTAGGCGATATATGAATGTAAATTTGACGCTTTATCAACCTCAAATCTAGACTTTGATAGCCCTGGTTTAGAAATAATATGCAATACACTAACCCTGTGTTTACTGCTTACAGCTTCTGCATGCCTCATTATGAAATCTCCATTTTGAGGAAGTACCGAAGACGGGTACCATCCACACAAAAATAATATATGAAGCTTTTTTTTCAACAGTTAAATCTTAAAAATCAAATATATAATAAGTTCAAACATTTTTAACGTTAGATTATTATATTTACTCTATGAAAATACAACATGTTTTTTTTGATTTAGATCATACACTATGGGATTTTGAAAAAAATTCTGCATTAACATTTCAAGAAATATTACCTGCAGCTAATGTTAGCGTAGATATTGACTCGTTTTTGAAAATATATATTCCAATTAATTTTAGCTATTGGAAAAAGTATAGAGAAGAACAAGTGACTAAAAATGAACTAAAATATTTACGATTAAAGGAAACTTTTGAGGCATTAAAGCTTCTTGTTAAAGATGACGTTATACATCATCTTGCAGACCAATATATTGCCAAACTTCCAAACCATAACCATTTATTTGATGGAACCTTTGAAATCTTAGAATATTTGCAAAATAAATATCAACTTCATATTATTACAAACGGTTTTGAAGAAATTCAGACTAAAAAAATGAAAAAATCTGGTATTTATAATTTTTTCGATGCTATTATTACTTCAGAATCGGTTGGCGTTAAAAAACCAAATAAGAAAGTTTTTGAATATGCATTAGAAAAAGTGAATACAACTGCCTCTAATTGTATCATGATTGGAGACAACTTAGAAGCTGATATTGAGGGAGCTCTAAATTGTGGTATTAAAGCCATACATTTTAACTCAGAGAATTCAAATTCAGTTCCAAAAAATATAACTTCAATATACAATCTATTAGATTTAAAAGAATATCTTTAAATCCTTAAAATAAGATGATACAATTATTAAGCCTATGAATATTTACATAAAAAACGTAGTGACAGTTTTTAGTCTTTGTTTTTTAATTTCTTGTACTGATAACTTAAATTTTGATGAAATTAATTTAAATGTTGATCCTGTAATTACTGCTCCTTTGGTTTATTTTGAATTGGATCAAAATGATTTTTTTGACACTGCTTCAGCTTCCGAAATACCTATGATTTCAGATACCTCTGATTTTAGAGTTTTTAAATCATCTGCCATCAGAAATGATTTGATTAAAGCAGTTTTCGATTTTGAAATTGAAAACAGATTTGATAGATCTTTTGAAATTAATATTGTTTTTTATGACGGTAATGATAATATCACCCGAACTATTCCTAGCTTTAATATAGCTGCTCAAGATTTGAATTATGTTGTGTCAGATTCTATTGAAATTGCTGCTTTTCCAGTATTTCTAACTTCAAGAAAAGTTAAAGTTGAGGTGAAATTAAATTCTTCATCTTCACAAATTGATCCAAATATTTACCAAATCATTAAGTTCAAATCTACAGGAACTTTTTATTTAAGTATTTAAAAAATGAAAAAAATAGTTTTACTTATATTTTTAATTTCTGCAATTTCATTAAAATCTCAACAGAAATTAGCTTTTTCTTTCGCAGAGTCTCCACAAACACTTCTGTTAAACCCTGGTGCAGAAACAAATTTTAGAAGCCATTATGGGATTCCAATGTTATCCAATTTTTCTTTTGATTTAGGGATCACTGGGTTTACGTTAAATGACTTATTTTCAAATGATTCAAGAGCTTTCAAGACTAGATTTGAAGCAGTGTTGAATAAAATTAATTCAACAGATTATGTTAGTTTTAATACTCAAGTAGAAGTTTTAAATGTAGGCTTTAGATTGGATAAAAAAACGTATTTAAGCTTTGGATTTTATGAAGAGCTCGATTTTATAAGCTATATGCCTAAAGATTTTATAGAATTATTCTATTATGGTAATCAACCTTTCTTAAATCGAAGCTTTTCTTTATCACAGGTATCTATGAAAGGAGATTTTCTTGGTGTTTTGCATGCTGGAATTTCAAAAAAAATTAACGAGAAACTTAATGTTGGAGCTAGAGTTAAAATTTATTCTTCCAGTATAAATATTGAATCACTAAATAACTCTGGAACTTATACATCATCCACCAGCAATGAGAATATCATACGTCAATCCTTAAATAATTTAAACGGACAAATTAGAACCTCAGGAATTGTTGATTCTGATGATGAGTTTATTGATTCACCAGGTGAATATTTTTCAAAAACTTTCTTAGGAAGTAATATGGGGTTAGGGCTAGACTTTGGTCTTACTTACCATTTTACATCACAACTTGAATTTACTGCCAGCCTACTAGATATTGGTTTTATTAGGCATTCAAAAAACACTAAAAACTTTAATATTGATGGTAATTATGTTTTAGATGGTTTAAATTTTGAATATGATGCTTCTAGCCTTAGTAATTACTGGCAACAAGTTGAACAAGATTTTAGAGATAAAGTGATCACTGAAGAAACACAGGAAGGATATACTTCTTGGAGGCCAATGAAAATCAATGCTGCTCTTAAATATAGTTTTGGTGAAAAACGAGGTAAAAGTTGTTATTCTAAAACTCACAAACAATACTATTATAACGCTATAGGTTTTCAGATTCATAATATTATGAGACCAATAAAACCACAATTCTCTTTTACCAGTTTCTATGAGGCTTCTCTTTCCAAAAAAATACACACCAAGTTTACACATACTATAAATGACTATTCTTCTATAATTTTTGGTGCTGCAACATCACTTCAGCTTGGAAAATTGAGTGTGTTTGGAGGTTTAGATAACCTATTAGGTGTAGCTGATGTATCTTCTGGGAATAGTGTTGCTTTTAACTTTGGTTTTAATATTGTAATAGATTAATTATGAGATACATTTACTTTTTTCTTATGCTTATTTTTTTGAGTCCGTCTTCTTTTGGACAAAAAAGTATTTCTTCAAAAAAACAGTACGTAATTGTTAAAAGTACATTTGACTTCTTAAAACAGGTAAATCGTTACAAAGCCAATTCCTTTACAAAATTTTTATTTTCTAAGGCTGGTTATGAAGTGTATTTAGATAACGAAGAACTGCCTGGGGAGTTATACTATAATAAATGTAGTGCTTTATATGTAGACGTAAAAGACAAGTCTAATCTCTTTGCCACGAGAAACTATATAGAATTAGCTGATTGTAATGGTAAATTAATGTACACATCAAAGTTAGGGACTAGTAAACTTAAGGATTATGAAAGATCTTTTAGGCAATCCATTAGAGGTGCTTTTTCTACAATTGAAAATTTAAATCTTATCTATTCTTCTTTCTCTTCCCTAAAAATTGAAAGTTCAAAAACTGAAAATAAGACTCAAGAATTAAATAAAGCCTCCGAGGTTATAAAGCCTCAAAAATCACCATTAGATACTTCAAATTTAATTAGTAAGGAAAAGAAATCTTCTACTATGTCTTTGTTGAGAGCTCAGAAAAGTAAAACAGGTTATCAACTCATAAACTCAAAAAACGAGCTTGTTTTTGAGATTCTTAATACAAGTAAAAAGGATATATTTATCGTAAAGAATAAAAACGGAGTATTAAGTAATAAAGGGAATCATTGGCTTGTCGAATATTATGAGAAACAACTATTAATAAAAAGAAAGCTCCAAATAAAGTTTTAATACCCGTATTTATCACCCCATGTTTTTTTTAGTCTTTGTCTAAACTGTTCCTCTCTTGGGCTTCCCCCAGGATCATATATTTTTGTATTTGAAATACTTTCAGGTAAAAACTCCTCATGCACAAAATTTCCTTTATAATCGTGAGCATATTTATAGTCTTTACCATACTCTAAGGCTTTCATCAATTTTGTGGGTGCATTTCTTAAGTGAAGCGGTATCGGTAAGTCTCCTGTTTTCTTTACAATTTCTTGAGCTTTATTTATAGCCATATATGATGCATTACTTTTTGGAGAATTTGCTAAATATACTGCACATTGGCTTAAAATAATTCTAGATTCTGGATAGCCAATAACACCAACAGCCTGAAAAGTATTGTTGGCTAAAATTAAGGCTGTAGGATTAGCATTTCCAATATCTTCAGATGCTGCAATTAGTAATCTTCTGGCTATAAATTTTAAATCTTCGCCTCCTTCTATCATTCTTGCAAGCCAGTATACTGCACCATTAGGGTCACTTCCTCGAATAGACTTTATAAAAGCAGAAGCAATATCGTAATGCTGATCACCAGTTTTGTCATATCTAACTGTTGTTTTTTGAATTTTTTCTAGCACCAATTTGTTAGTGATGGTCATCTTATCTTCATTCCCTACGACCAACTCAAAAATATTTAATAATTTTCGTGCATCACCTCCAGAAACTTGGAGCAAAGCATCGGTTTCTTTTAGTTTAATCTCTTTTTTTGATAAAATAGAATCCTTTTTTATAGCTCTTTTTAGTAATAATATTAAATCACTTTTATCAAATGAGTTTAAAATATATACTTGACATCTAGACAATAGTGCTGGTATTACCTCAAAACTTGGATTTTCAGTAGTTGCCCCGATAAGTGTAACCCATCCTTTCTCTACAGCTCCTAATAAAGAATCTTGTTGAGATTTGCTAAAACGGTGTATTTCATCTATAAATAATATAGGGTTTTTGGTTGTAAATAAACCACTACCTTTTTTTGCTTTTTCGATAATTTCTCTGACATCCTTAACTCCAGAGCTGATTGCGCTTAGTGTAAAAAAAGGGCGTTTGGATGTTGTTGCTATAATATTTGCTAAGGTGGTTTTACCAATGCCAGGAGGTCCCCAAAATATCATAGATGGAAGTATTCCTTGTTTAATTAGATGGGATAAAATTCCTTTTTCACCTATTAAATGGCGCTGACTAATATAGTCTTCAAGTATGTTTGGGCGTATTCTTTCTGCCAAAGGTTCATTCATAGCTATAAAAATAGTAAAGATTTATGACAGAAGTTGTTATTTTAGTAATTGGATTTATTTTTGATAAGAATTATTTATGCAAAACGACAATACTCTTAGTTATCATAGAAATGTACTCCGGATTCCAGTAGTTGCTATCTTGGCCATATGGGTTATTTATTGGGTAGAAATTAGATTTGGGTATAATTTTAATTCTTATGGGATTTCACCCAGAGAAATTAAAGGCCTTAGAGGCATTTTTTTCTCGCCATTCATACATAGTGATGCATCTCATCTTTCAAGCAATTCTGTGCCCTTGTTTGTTCTGTTAGCTTCATTGTTTTATTTCTACAGGCAAATTGCTCACAAGGTTCTTATTTATGGAACACTTTTATCGGGTTTAATTTGTTGGTGTATTGCTAGAGGTTCTTATCACATAGGCGCAAGTGGAATTATTTACTTATTATTTAGTTTTATTTTTTTTAGCGGTATTATTAGAAAACATTATAGACTTATTGCCATGTCTTTGGTCGTTATCTTTTTATACGGTAGTATGATTTGGTTTATACTTCCAACTGAAGATAGAATTTCTTGGGAAGGTCATTTAGCGGGTTTTATAGTAGGTCTTTTGTTTTCTTTTTTTTACCGAAAAAAAGGAATCATAAAAGAGCAATATCAATTTTCAAAGTCTGAATTTGATTTATTATTTGATGAAAATGGGAATTTTTCTGCTTCGAAGATAGAGGAGAAGCCCAATGAAGACCTAGAGTAGCTTATTTATATTTTAATACAAAGATTACGATATTCTTTGACGAATGGATTCATACAAGAATGCACCACAAGCAACAGAAACATTTAATGAATCTATAGACCCTAATAAAGGAAGTTTTGCTTTATAATCTACAATTTTTAGAACAGATGGATTTACCCCTCTATGTTCAGATCCCATAACAATGGCAATAGGTTGTTTAAAATCTACACTATACACCAAGTCATCTGTTTTTTCTGTAGCTGCTACAATTTTTATATCAGAAGCTTGTAGCATATAAATAGCATCTTTTATATGATTTACTCTAGATATAGGAAGTTTAAAAGCTGCGCCAGCTGAGGTTTTAATAGTTTCTGCATTAATTGGAGCACTACCTCCTTGCTGAATTATAATTCCATTGACGCCTGTACATTCTGCAGTTCTTATGATGGCACCAAAATTTCTTACGTCAGAAATTTGATCTAGTAGTAAGAATAGGGGAGCATCTGTAGCCTCAAGACTAGTTTCGATTAATTTTTCTAAATCAGCAAATTCAATAGGTGAAATTTGAGCAACTGCTCCCTGATGGTTTTTATTTTTAGAGAGCCTATCTAGTTTTTCAATAGGAACAAAACTTGTAGTAATTTGTTCTTTTTTGATGAGTGTTTCCAATTCAAAGAATAAACTTCCTCTTAGTCCTTTTTGAAGATATACTTTATTGATTGTTGATCCACTATCAATAGCCTCAATGATAGCTCTTAATCCAAAAATTGTTGTGTTTTCCATCGTTGTGCAAAGATATCACAAATTCTATGTATTTATAACATAAAAAAAGACCTTTCAAATGAATGAAAGGTCTTTTATATCTAGTAGCTATCAATTATTCGATAGTTACATTTGTTTACATTATAAACAGTTTAAAACATCTAGTTGTCCAGCCCCTGGTCCTTGACCTGAGTCAAGTAAAAGGTTACCAGCAGGTCCATAGATTTGGAAACTAATTTCCCCATATCTATCTCCTGGCCATTGCCATACAGCTAATTGTGTTCCAGCTGGAATTGTAATGGTAGCTGTAGCTCCATAGAATGAAGTACTAGCAGGTCCTGTACAAATACCCATAGCAGGATCCATTGCACTTCCAATATTATCTGATCCATAAGGAGAACACATTCCAACTTCTTCTATAAGTTCAGATCCGTCAGCTAAAGTCAATACAGCTTTTAAACCACTTCCACCGTTTCCAGCATCAGTTTGCCATCCATCACCAAATGAATCTTGCATGTCTATTAAATAATCACCATCAACTGGTTGACATAGAATAGGCACTCCCCAAGAAAATGGTGAAGCAAAGTAAGACCCTTGTAAAGAACCACTTGTAGATGATGAACTAAATGATCTACCGTCAGTTAATACTAACTCTAATCTCATTACATAGTTGTCACCAACTCCATAGTTTGGTACACCAACTGCAGTTGAAGCTTCACCAAGTGTTACCATTATATCGGTAACAGGTAATCCCTTATCACCGATAGTAAAGTCTCCAGCAGCATACGTTTTTACTAATGCCTCTGGTTGTGAATTACCATTACCGTTGTTATCTGTGTAAGTTGTATACACATTCACTACGTCTAATAACGCTCCATATTCTTCATCCTGTTCTTCAACAGTGATTCCAAAAAATGAATTAGGATCAGACAAGCTAAAACTTTGGTTTATGATCCCTAAGTTTCTTAAGACAGCACCGTACTCAACACCGTCAAAAACTTGATCAATAGACGTATCCTCACTTTCACAACTGCTTATCACAATAACTGAAAGTAGTAATAATACTATTTTATTTATTTGTTTTTTCATCTTTTATTATTTTTTAGTTATTAATTAGCAGCTGGAAACCCTGGAGATGCTCCATTGTTATCCCAAAATACTGGATCTGTTACCCCTGTTTTTTGGCTAATATTCGAATTATTATTCGCATGGTCAGCTGGGTAATAGAATGAACGGATGAATCCTCCTGGGTTTGGCTCAATATTTGGCTGTAACGTAGTAGGGAATCCAGTTCTT
>Ga0233444_10003023_pt1 | contig 17030 bp, 13 predicted proteins | sample SI_124_October20_6_FD_182792 | JGI IMG/M metagenome (GOLD analysis project Ga0233444, IMG submission 182792) | Seawater microbial communities from Saanich Inlet, British Columbia, Canada - SI_124_October2016_10_MG | ecosystem: Environmental > Aquatic > Marine > Inlet | place: Canada: British...
TCATCCGGTAAGCATTGGTAGGTATATGCGAAGAGTACTCCATGTCGGTCCTTGTGACTCACCTGGAGGTATGGCAAAGGTCATGCAAATCCTAGCAGATAATCCTCCTGAAGGGTGGGGGGCTGAATCATTATCAACTCACGTAGTTGGAAATCCTATTTCAAAGTGGTTTGCTTACAGGAAAGCCATGAAACAATTTCGTAAGATGCTGTCTAAAAAACAGGTTTCTCTTGACCTTGTACATGTTCATACAGCGGCTGATTGGTCATGGAGAAGAAAAAAAAGGTTTGTAAGATTAGCAAGTAAATTTTCAATCCCTTGTATAATTCATATCCATAGCGGCAAATTCCAGGAATGGCTGTCTGCTCCTGATTCTAGAAGAACGATAAAAATTCGTAGTTTCATTAATCAAACTAACTCGGCAGTAGTGGTACTAAATGGCGACTGGAAGGAAAAATTACAACCTTATATCGGCCATTGTAATGTTATTTACAATCCTGTTGACCCTAAAATAGTTCCAAATAAGGAATTGAAAAGAGAGGAGCAACAGTTGTTACTTTTAGGACGTAATGATCCAGTTAAGGGCCACCTGTTTGCTGAAAAGTTGGGAGAGCGCCTGATAAAATCTAAACCTAATCTGAAAATTACAATGACTGGAATAGAGCAGAGTGAAAATCATTGGGTAGATGCAAAAGGTTGGGTCAGTGAACAAGAAAAGTTAGAACTCTTGCAAAAGTCATCACTATTGATTGTTCCTTCAGCATATGAAGGTCAGCCTCTTGTAATCTTGGAAGCACTTGCATGTGGCTTACCGTGCTTGGCTAGCGACCAAATTAGAGAACTACCAGAGGTTGTAGAAACCGCTAAATTTGAAAATATAGAACAATGGGTTAGCAAAGTCGAAGAAATGCTATCGAGTGATATTGATCTAAAAGCCTTGATTGCTGCTTCAAAAAAATTCAGTGTTGAGGCAATCAAGCAGAAGTGGAAAGTTCTCTATGATAGTCAATTTAATTGAGACTTTAATGAAGATATCAGAGTGTCAACAGAGTTTTTCCAAGAAAGGTTGTGCTCTGCAAATAATCTTGCTGATTTAGACATTTTTGCAATGATTTCCGGCTCTAAACTCTTGAACCATTGAATTCCATCAGTGTGAAAATCATATTGTTCGACAAGTTTTATCCAATCCATGTTTTGAGATTCAGGGAATGCATGTCCTCCGTGATTTATTCCAAAAATAAGCATCCCTGAAGCGGCGTATTCACTTCTCTTTAGCGGGCTTGCAATAGACCATAATTTGGTATTAGGCATAGGTAGTAATCCAATGTGTGATTTAGACAAAATCTGTGCCACTTTTTCTTGTTTCAAACTATGTTGAACTTCAATATAATCGTGAATTTCTCCTAACTCTTTGAGTTCATTAAAGCAATCGCCTTCACCTATTAAGTGAAGTTTTACATCAATTCCTGCTTGAATAGATTTACTAGCCAGCATTGGAAGTGCTAAAATTCCACGGTGCTTGTCTAAACGTCCATGATATACCAGTGTCAAAGTTTCTTCTTTTGAACTTGGCGAGAATAATTCTAAATCAACACCTGCAGGAAGTATGGATATTTTATCAGATGAAATTTCGACTTTCGATTGGACTAAATCGCTATGCCCTGTAGAGACTACACATGCTCCACCTGAACTACTTTTAGCGACTAGTTTCCAACTTCTCTTCCAAACTGGCCACTGTAGTAATGAGAGTATTCCTGTATCTGCAGGAGGACTTCTATCCATCATTATCCATGGAATATTTTTACTTTCAAGGGCTTTACGGATATGATTTAGAACTCGCCAATCGACAATTGCCACTGAATCAGCATCACATTTGTTCTGTAAAATCCATGTCTTCATTTTTTTAGATAACTTCCGACTCTGTAAACCTGGAATTGAGCTTATCGAAAAGCCAGTATGCTTCCACTTCATTCCATCATGACTTCCTTGTTCATCTGGATTTAAAATGTGCACTAAGTGTCCTTGCTCTATCATTCCAGTAGCTAGGGATGATTGAGTTGTAGAACAAAAGTTATCAAATTTGCGTCCTGTGAACCATAAAACATTCATAGAAATATCTCCTTCACTGATTGATTTTTATCCTAACTAGTTCTTCTATTCCATGTGAAAGTTCGATTGAGGGTCTCCAATTTATGGTATTAGTAATCTTAGAAATATCGGCAAATGAATGCATAATATCTCCTTTTCTTGATTGTTCAAAGTTTGGTTTGATGATTTCGAATTCGGGTGATAGTTTTGCGATGGAGGTATTTATCAGTTCAATTAAATCCAGTATAGTTGTTTGAGATTGGGATGCTATGTTGTATGCATGGCTATCAACTAAATCCCAGTCGCATTCCAGTAAATCATGAATGGCTCTAACTAAATCTTTGACATGGATGAAATCTCTGCTTTGAAGGCCATCGCCATGGACTATCGGTTGTTTACCAGTAGTCAATAATTCTACAAATTTAGGGATTACGGCAGCATATGCTCCATCGATGGTTTGTCCTGGGCCGTAGACATTGAAGAAGCGTAAAGCAAGTGCTTCAAGACCGCTCTTTTGTGCTAACATTATCTGAGATTCATTTTCCCATTTAGACTGAGCATAGGGTGAGAGAAATTGCCCCGCAGATTCTTCTTTCAATGGCAACTCATAAGCATCACCATAAACCGCTGCACTAGATGCCATAATCAAACGCTTAATGCCGAATTTATGAGCAGCGTCGATAATATTCTGAGTTCCTTGAACGTTTATGTCAAGGGTTTTTTGAGGATAATCGATTGATAATGGAACTGATACTTGAGCCGCCAAATGGATAATAATATCGCATTTTTCTACCGCTTGCACTACTAGTTCTCTATCTCTAATATCTCCAATTATTTGTTTAATTTCACTATTTCTAGAGGGTTTAATATCAAAATTGATAATTTTGAAAGATTTCATTAATTCATCAATTACATTAGAACCAATAAAACCAGAACCTCCTGTAACTAGAATCGTTTCCATTAGTTCACTTCCCTGCTTTAGCGATTTCGTATGCATTCAAGGAATTCTTAACAACAGTATCCCAGGTTCGATTCTGTTTTATCCAGTCTTTAGCCGAGTCACCTAATGATTTAGTTAAATCCTCATCGTGAATACATTTCTCTATTGACTCAACGAGTGAATCAAGATTATCTGGAGCGTATAGTAATCCAGTTTTCCCATGCTGAATTATTTCTTCTAATGCTGGAAGTTTTGAAGCAATTACAGCCTTGCCCATTGCCATAGCCTCAAATGGTTTGAGAGGAGTTACTAATTTTGTAACCCGTGTCTCTGGGCGACTGACGATGAATACATCGATGAGATCGTAAAATACGGCAACTTCTTCATGAGGCACTGGCCCCATGATTGTTGATTTGTCGGCAATATCTAATTTCTTGGACAATGCTCTAAGTTCTTCTTGGCCATTTTCTCCGGTCAATACAAAAAGGCGCACATCACGGCCTTTTTCAACCAACTTTGCTACTGCTTTTGCAGTTAAGTCAACACCTTCCATTTCTCTAAGCGAACCAATGTAACCAATGACTTTAGTAGAATTAGATAGTTTTAGAGATTCTTTAGCAGATTTTAGACTAGACGATTTAGGTTTCTTTTCACTCATATTTTTCTCAACTGCGTTGGTTACAACAGTTATTTTCTCCGGATTTACTCCTCTTGAGATGGCTTCTTTTTTGAGCGTCTCACTAATACAAATCACCGAATCTGCCTTACGTAAAACCTTGGTTTCATAATTTTGGAAACGGCGATATGCTGGACCATTTCTAATCCATCGCCCATTAGCAACTGCCGTTTCTTCCCACATTCCACGCATTTCATAAACGAAGGGTAGTCCTAGTTTTCTAGCTGCTTTAAGAGCGGGTAATCCGACTCTGTAAGGCGTATGGGCGTGAATTATTTCTGCGTTGTTTTGATTTGCTACTTGTATTATTCTCTTAGTGAAATATTTGATTAGAATTTTTTCTTCGATGACTTTCCAGCCGATTCTAGCAAAATATCCAGGTGCTCGGAATACTTTAACAAAAATATTGGAAGCCGGTTTCTTATTCCCTTTTGCTGATTGAGAAGCGTTATTGAGTTCTTTTTTTGTTTGGGATTTAATTATTTTATGACTTATGGGCATTTTTCCTTTCTTGTGAAGTGGATGAATTGTTCGAGAATAATGTATTCCATCGAGTTGATAATCATCAATCATTGATTCTCTTTGAGGATACCAAGGTGAAGTCAAACCAATTACATTCATTGATGATTTTTGATGCTTGAGAATCATTTGGGTTCTTATTGCATAACCATTGACATCTGGTGGACCATTTGCCAATACGTGGAGAATTTTCATTTACCCCACTCCTGGTTTGACCCCTTCTTTCGATTTATCAACCTAGAAATTACTGAATACAATGTTGATTTTGTTCCGATTAACTTACTCCAAATCCCATACACTCGATTTAAATCATATCTTTTTTTAATGATTTTAGCGTATCTCGCTCGTTTTGTATCCTTGGAGTTGAGTTTGAGAATCGATTCTACCATTGAATCAAGATCATCATGACACCACACATGCGGATAGGTTGCTTTTGCACCTTCCCAGTTAAGAATCATGGGTACTGCTCCCGAGGCTGCTCCTTCTGCAACAGCTTGATGTGTTCCTTCGAAGTCTGAAACAGAAAGGATGTAATTAATGCTCTCCAACCATTCGGGTACATCATCCCCCCATCCATCAAAATATACCGCACTCGACAAATGCTTATCTTCATTGATCCTTGAAAATTGGTGCTCATACCATTTCATCTCTTCTTCTCGTTTAATCATCCATGGGTAGTCTTTAGGAAGTTTACCCTTTACCCTCAAATTAAACCGTGGCTCAATCTGCCGAAGTTGTTTGAGTAGATTTAATGCCAGATCAAACCGTTTCATTCTTGGGACTATCCCGATTATACCAAGATTGTATCTCGAACCACTGGCCTTCTTTGTAGTGTATTGCTGAGTATCGACATAGTTTGGTATCAACATGGCCTTTTTTTGTGGAATGTCGAACTTAGAGCATGCCTCGGTAAGAAAATGAGAGGACACAAATATGATTTTCTGAACCGAACTCCAATGGATTTTTGCTGGAAATTCAGTCTCAATCTCTTGCCGATGTAACCTTATGTATAATTTCTGATACTTGTTTACATGCTTTGAATACCAAACCGAATTTCCTAAGGCCCATTCACAAATAATGATATTTGCTTGACTTAATTTTGCAAAACTCTCTTCTAAATCGTGATTTTTATGGCCTGTCCATTTATCAAAAATAACCCTGTGCCCCTCTGTAGAAAATTTATCCGCCAAGGACTCAATGAAATGCAAATTGTGTCCTGCGAAAAGAATTGTTACCAATGCAATCACTTCTATTCACTTATGGTGTCTTCAATTATGTCGGCAATTCTGGTAGCAGTTTTTCCATCCCATAATTCTGGAATTCTACCAGCCTTACCCCCATTTTCTATTATTTCAATTGCTGCATCGATGATAACTTGAGGGTCATTTCCAACAATCGTATTTGTTCCTTCTGTTACCGTGATGGGTCGTTCAGTATTATCTCTAAGTGTCAGACAAGGAATTCCTAATGCAGTGGTCTCTTCTTGAAGGCCACCAGAATCTGTCAAAACTAACTTTGATTCGGCCATAAGTGCCACGAAATCAAGATAACCTGCAGGACCCGTTAAAACAATGTTAGGTATTGACTCTAGGCGTTTGGTTAATCCGAATTGCTCTGCTCGATTCTTAGTTCGTGGATGTAATGGGAATACCAATGGAATCTTGCTACCAATTTCTTCTAATGCACCAATTATCCCTGTAAAGACATCTTTTTCATCAACATTACTTGGCCTGTGAAGTGTTAAAACTCCATAATTTCCTTTTTCAATATTCAAATCAGAATGAATTGTACTATTTTTTGAACGCTCTAAGTTATTGAATAAGGAATCAATCATTACATTTCCAACTCGTTTTATTCGCTCTTCACTTACACCTTCGTTTCGAAGATTCTCATCGCCATCAGGAGAAGGAGTTAGCAAATAATCTGCTATTGCATCTGTGATTAGCCTATTTATTTCTTCAGGCATTTCCCTATCAAAGGAACGTAAACCAGCCTCTACATGGGCACATGGAATCCATTCTTTAGCGCAAACCATGCTACAGGCAACTGTTGAATTCACATCACCAACAACAATTACCATACTTGGATTATGTTCTTTACAAACTTTCTCAAACTCTACCATGACTTTTGCAGTTTGTGTTGCGTGAGAACCGCTACCAATGCCGAGGTAAATATCAGGCTGAGGCATACCTAAATCATCGAAAAATACCTTTGACATATTTTCATCATAGTGTTGTCCAGTATGTAAAATAATTCGACTTATTCCCCTTCTTCCCAATTCAGCATGAATGGGAGCTATTTTCATAAAATTCGGTCTTGCACCTACAACTAATATTACTGGTCCTGTCATTATTCTTCCCTCGTAAGTTTCTGATAAACATCAATCACTCTTTTTGAAATTACATCCCATGAATGATTCTCTATAACCCACTTATTGGCATTAATACCGATTCTTTCGCGTAATTCTTTACTTAATATAACTGATTCTAGTTTTACTGCTAAATCTTCAGAATTATCTTTTTCAAATATTAAACCAGTCACACCATCATCAACAATGTCCGCTAATGCTTGAACGCTAGAAGTTATCAAAACTTTACCTGCCCCCATCGCTTCAAATGGTTTTAATGGAGAAACTAATTCACAAACCCTAAATCCTTTTCGAGGTAGTGGTGCAATATCAATCAACGAATAATATCGATTTACTTCTTCATGGTCAACTCTACCTGTGAACTTGACAATATCTTCTAGTTGTAAAAACCTAACTGAATTCCTTAAATTTGGCATCATCTCTCCATCTCCAACTAGTAATATTCTAAAGCAATCACCAAGTTTTTTATTTAAGATTGAACTAGCTTCCAATAATAAATCTAATCCTTCATATTTTACAAATGATCCAACATAACCAATCACGACTTTATTTTGAAAATCTAACTCTTTCTCTAAACGTTTATCTTTGGCCGTAATTTTAAACTTTGACGGATCGACTGCATTTGGGAGTACGGAAATCTTATTTTCTGAAACTCCATTCTCAACTAAAATATCTTTCAACGCATTGGTGATAGTAAAAACATGATCTGACATTTTTGCAGTTTCAATTTCTAACCTTTCAGTCAAATTATAATGGTCAGATCCTTCATAACCTAACCTCTTTGTAGATTGAGTCAAATGCCAAAATCCTCTTATTTCGTAAATCGATGGGATCCCTAAAGCCTTAGCAGCCTTAGCACCTGCCATTCCAACGACGAAATTTGATGCTGAATGTATTATTTCTGGTTTCACTTTCTGTGCATTTGCGAAAATAGATGATACCGATCTACGTAAGTATTTTTCCAAACTATTGAAATTATATACCTCTTGATAATTGATTAATGTTGAATCTCTTTCTGTATGCGAAAAATGATACTCTACATTATCAATCTCTTCTTGTGATTGAATTTTATTCAGTGGGAAATCGTTTCTATCTAAAGGGTAACCATATCGAAGTACAGCTTGGAGATTAAATTGTTGTGTGTTTAATGCAGAAATAAGTCCATGTGTTCTTATAGCGTAACCAGAACTAGTATGTGGCATACTTTGGCTTGCATGGTAAATTATTGAATTTGGTTTCGATTGAAAATTTCCGACTTTAGGCATTTTAATCTTCAAACCTTTATTTAAAATCCTTGTAGCCGCATTAAATTTCCCTTCTTGTGAAGTTTTCCATGAACTCTTAGGCATTGTGTTCAGGTATTCTAAAGGTTTAGAAAAATTCCCACACTTCCCATGTGCTTGTATAAGAGCCCTAAGTGCTCTTTTATCTTTCACTATATGTTGAAATTCATCTCCAAAAATTATTGCTGAAAGACTATTACTTTGAGATAAAGATCTCAAAATTCCAACATAAACATTCTTGACACTGGGTTCGTACTCCTTTACTTTTAGTATGTGGTTCATTATTTTACTCGCTGCTTCTAGGCTTTGTTCATGATCTAATGTAAAGGAGCCTTCTGAAAGCATATCTCTTGCTTGATTTACTGAAATATTTCCTCTCTTAATTGCGATTATTACTTCTTCAACAAGATAGTCTACCTTTCTTACACTAGTACTGGTAGGTAATAATTCTGGAGTTATTAAAAGTGATGAGGGGAACAATTCCTCTTCTTTTTCTTCTTCGCCTTCTTTAACAAAATATACAATTCTAGATTTTTTGTTAGGCCTTAATATTTTGATTATCTTCCTTGGAAGCCAAGTTATTCCTCTGCCAAAACGATAACTGATAGAATTTTGAGTTTGTTCTAATTCCACTAATGCTAACTTCTCCCTTGTTGTTAGAAGATTTACCCATCGACTTTGTCTTTCAAATTCATCTCGTAAATATTCGATTTGCTCTTTGGAGAAAGTCAAATTATCCTCATCCGCCGACAAAATCGCTTCATCGAAATCTGACATTTTATCACTCCTTTTCAGATTCATAAAATTCGAATGCTGATTCTAAATCACCGTCTGTAACTATCTCTCCGTTAGAAACGCCATAAACTCGGTCACACATGCTCTTAATTATTGATTTAGAATGAGAGACTATTACAACTGTTGCATCTCCTTTAATCAATTCCTCAATTCGCTCTCTAGATTTCTTTCTAAATTCGTGGTCCCCTACGCTCATTACTTCATCAAGTAACAAAATATCAGGCTCTAAATTAGAAATTATTGCGAATCCTAATCTTGCCCTCATTCCTGCTGAATAAGTTCTAATTGGATCATCAATAAAGTTCCTAATTCCTGAAAAATCAATTATTTGTTCTTCCATACTAGTGATCTCTTTTTGGGTAAAACCGTAAATGCTACCTGTTAATTTGATATTTTCCCTACCGGTTAAATCCTGCTGAAATCCCGCACCAATTCCTGCCAATAATGTAGTTTTGCCTCTAACTTTTATTGATCCATTATCAGGTGCATAAATTCCTGCTATTACTCTTAGTAATGTGCTTTTACCCGAACCATTTGGGCCGATAATTCCAACCACTTTACCTTTGTTGATTTCCAAATTTATATTATTTAAAGCCCTAAACATATGTTCTTTGCTTTTCTTTTTTCTAAATCTACCAGTAAGGAATTCGCGAAGCATTCCTACTCCTTTCTTATTACGCGGATAATCTAATGCCAAATTTTCAATAAAAATGGCAGTATTATCATTCATAGATTCTTCACCGCCTTTCTTTCATTTCTCATAAAATATATTGATCCTAACCAAAATAAAATAACTGTTAAACTTATAGTAAAAGCAAGATTTTCAACTGGTATGTCGAGAGGTGCTCCCGTAAAAGCAGAACGGATCATAGTAATGTAAGTAGCCATTGGATTAATCAATAAATAAATGCTTGCGTATTCTTCTGGCACCCTGCCTCCAGTGATCATATCTAAAGGATAAAAAACAGGAGATAAATAAAAACTAATTCTCAAGAATATTGTTACAATATGCTCAATATCTCTGGCTTTAGTTTGTAAAATACTCGTAATAAATGCCACTCCCAATGCAAGCATTGAAATTAATATAACAGCCACAGGAAGAAGAATTAACATTCTAGTTGGAACTAATTCATATTTAATTAACAAAGGAATTATCACAAATAAGCTCAACGAAATTTGAATTATTTGATAACCACTTTTTGAAAACAGGAATAATTCTCTTGGAAAGTATACTCTCTTAATCAATGATGCGTTTCTTTGTAACCCTGTAGTTCCTAAAGATAGAGTCTTGGCAAATAAAGACCATGCTAAGATTCCTAGCAAAATAGTAAGTGGCCTATATGGGTCAACATCATCTGATAGAATAGCAAATAAAATGTAAAAGGTAATTGTCAAGGCTAGTGGTTCTAAAACTGACCACCCATATCCAATGAAAGAATTATGATATCTGACCTTTAAATCCCTAAAAATAAAATGTTTTAGCAATTCTTTGTATTTTCTTAAATTACCATACATTTTGAAAGGTGCAGAAAAAAATGGAGTTTTAGCTTGCAATTCTAACACTGTATTATCGCTCTCCCCCATAACACGGTGTGGACTGAAGGTGTTCTTCAATGAAACCTATGATTTGAAACGTTTCTATGGTTTATTTGACTGCTAAATAATCACCAGTGAATAATAATTTACCGCTATATTGAATTGTAAGTGGCTTGTCCTTTGTAGTATGGGATATACTGATTTGTTTTCATCTAATGCTAAATCGGGAAACTTGACTGTTGGGATAATTGGCCTCGGCTATGTGGGCCTTCCGACAGCTATCGGTTTTCATGATGCAGGTTTCGAAGTGTGGGGAGTTGATATTTCTCAAAGAACTGTAGATCTAGTCAAACGAGGAGAAAACCCTACAGGGGATCCTGATGTTGATGATATAATCCCTGCGCCTAATAGTGAAAGATGGAATATTACCACATCTACTGCTGAGGCTGTTCCTCATTGTGATGTGGTCTTAGTGACTGTTCCAACTCCTATTACTGAAGACTTGAAACCTGATTTGAGTTATGTTCAAAAAGCCGGTCGTGCTGTTTTTGAATCTTTGGAAAAGGGCTCTCGTACAATTGTTGTGCTAGAATCTACAGTATATCCAGGAGTTACTGCACAAACTTGGGTTCCCGAAGTTGAAAAGCTTGGATTAGAGATTGGCGTTGATATAGAGATCGCTTATTGCCCTGAAAGATTCAACCCTGGAGATGCGGCACATGGTGTTAGACAAGTTGCTCGTGTGATTGGGTGTTCAAATCCCGAAGTTGGAGAAGCACTAGTGTCTCTGTATAGTAAACTAACAACCGAAGATGTTCGCTATGTTGGGAAATTAGAAGTTGCTGAGGCGGCAAAAGTAATTGAAAATGTTCAACGTGATATTAACATCGCTTTGGTTAACGAACTGGCTAGAATATTCCCTGCGCTTGATGTTGATGTCGAGGATGTTCTTTCTGCTGCAGCCACAAAGTGGAACTTCCATCGCTATACCCCTGGCGTTGGAGTAGGGGGTCACTGTATACCTGTGGACCCATATTACATGATTCAAAGAGCGGCTGATGTAGGAGTGCCTGCTGGACTTATTACTGCGGCAAGAGCGGTTAATCGTTCAATGCCAAGTCATGTTGCCGGAGTTATTTGTGACTTAATGTGGAATGCTGGCGTACCTGCGGGGAAAGGAAAAGTTTTGCTTCTAGGATGGTCATATAAAGCTGAAGTTGGTGACCCAAGAGAAACTCCTGCTGAACCGTTGTCTGAAACTTTGATCTCTAAAGGAATCAAAGTTGGAGCATGGGATCCTCATCTGGAAGCGAATGATTTCCCAGATGATGTTGATGTTGTTACTGATTTATCAAATGCAAGCGGTTATGACATGGTTGTACTTGTAACAGCGCACAAGGCTTGTCTTTCTATTGACTGGGAAACTCTAGCAGATAGAATGCGACACCCTATTGTTTATGATGGTCGTCGTGTACTTAATCTCAAAGATATCGCTTCAAAAGGTTGGAAAGTATATGCAATTGGAAGACCCTCTCATGTCATTGAATGATTTATCCTGATTTAATTAAATGGAGGTTTTTTATTGGAAGAGAAAGGAGTGGAATGGCAAAATGATGATAACGTTCATTTTGTTATTGATTCAAAAAAACGCAAGATGTGGTTCAGACTAGATATCGCTAAGTTTAATCCGAGAAAAGCACCAATAATGCTGGTATTACATGGCGTAGGACATGTTAGTAGACCCTCTTTTTATGCTGAAAAATATTGGAACACTATAAAGCCAATTGATTCTTTCGGGCATGAACAAAAAGGCTCTTGGTGGCTTGGTGAAAATAATGATTTTTTCACTTCTAATCTATTATTTTTAGTAGTCGAAAAAAGTAAAGAAATGATAAATTCATTGAGTGATTCTAAATTATTCATTTATGGTTCAAGTATGGGTGGATATGGTGCGATTTTACATGGCAGTAAATTAAGCGCTACCGCTATTTATGCTAATGTACCTCAAGTAAAATTATTAGGTTCAACATATAGTGAAAATGGAATGAAACCACATTTTGAAGCCATATTAGGAAATAATGACGAAAGTAAGTATAATGATTTGACAAAATACTTAGATACAATCGAAAAAATTCACCCCCTCTATTTTATTTGTGAGAATAGATTTGGTTCAACAAAAAATTATCTTAATGAACATGCATTATATCTTATTGATTGGTTTCTAGAAAATAATATAAATTATCATTTAGAAATAATTCCTACAAAAGGACATAACAAGAATAGAGGTATTAAGGAAGTTCGTGATATGTTTGAAAAATATTGTTTAGATGATAATTGGAATAAGGATTAGATTCTCAAAATTAAATCATTTGACAAATTTCTCCATATCAATATATAAATCGTGGATAATTAGAGGACATGTGAAAACCGAATTAAACCATGCTAAAAAGACTAATTTATTCGCCTCTTTGATGGTATCAGTGGTAGTTTTTTTCTTTCTTTCTAATTCTGTTCTATCTTTAGTGAATGATTCTCTGATGAGAGATGGTTCAATGCTCACAGGAACGAGATATACCATTAATAAAGATGCTTTAATTTCAATTGGTGAAGATAATACAAATTCAGTCATTGGGACTGGTTCTTCACAGATGTTTAAGGGTCTAGATGGTGGGTGCGTAGGTGATTTACTTTTTAACGAGGCAAATGTCTATAATATTGCTCAGCCTTCATCAAGACCATATACAGACATGTTACACATACCAAGAATTATTGATTCAAGCCCTGAAATTGTACTGATTGAAATAGCTCCAAATTTACTTATGAATACCTCTAAATCATCGGAAGAGTATGTAGAATTAAGATTTAAATTAGATTCTATGAATCAAGACTCTCTAGATATAGGAGGATGGGTAGATATCATAGATCCTGAACATAAAGAATGGATTGCACTAGATGCGTATGATAGAATGAAGTTTAAGCAAGAATATTTTCCAAGTGCTATTGAAGAAAGACTAAAACGACTTTTTTACAACGAAACTACTGCAAGAGAAACAGGAGCATATGGGTGGATTCCTGATAAATCATCTTCTGATTGGGAGGACTATCTGCAGACACCTATTTTTCCTGCTGATAGATATGGTTTTGACGGCGACACCACTGAACAAAGGGAAACTTATAACGAAACACAAATGAGTAAAACTGGCAATTACAAACCCTCATATTATGGCTCCCAATCACATCTTGCACTAGACTATCAAATTTCGACTTTACTGGAAAATGAAATAAGAGTCATTATTGTCACTCCGCCTTACCATCCTATGTCTATGACTTATGTTTCTGATGGAAAATGGGATGGCTTAAATCAGACACTAGAATACTATGGTGAATGGCCTGGTGTCACGATTTTTGATCAAACTTGGGGAACAGGATGGCAAGATCAACACTTTTATGATCGTAATCACCTAGATGACGAAGGAAGACTAGAATTTTGTAATAGGATTGCTCCCGTAATCGATCAAGTATTGAATAAAAGTGGGGGAAAAATTAATTTTGATCGTTCCATAATAGAAAATACTCCAACTCAAGATGAAAAAATTATTCACCAACAAATAATGGAAACTCCAAAATTACTAGTCATTAGTGTAAATGTTGAAGCTGGGTCTAAGTGTGCTAATTTAGATAGTGAAGAAGGAGTAAGTGAACATGTTTCAAGATGCATGTGGGGTGTTTTTGGGGATGAAAGAGCTGGTATAAAAGAAATGATGGATGCTGCCGATGATGTAGGTGTTAAAATCTCATTTTTTATCGACGTGCTAGAAATATATTCCTATAGCACCGAAATAATTGATGTAATGCAATATATTGATTCGAGAGGTCATGATGTCCAAATGCGCATGTATCCTTCGATGGTAAATTCTTCCAGTTGGAGTGATATTTTAGTCAGTGAAAGTTGGATTGAAAGCGGAGCTGTTAAAGATAATTATATGTCTTGTTGGACTCAAGAAACTGCTGATTATTGGTTCACTAAATCTATGGAAATCTTTGATTTGGCAGGCATTGACAAACCTATAGCATTTAGGGCCGGGGCATACAGATATTGTGATACAATTATTATTTCAATGGCCAAGCACGGTTTGACTCAATCATATAACTATAATCTTTTTACTTCAACACAAAATTTTTCTTATGGCTATGTTCAAAATTTTGAATGGGAAAATGGTGTGATGGAATTTCCTGTAAGTTATGTTGTAGATGAGAATGGTGAAATTATTGTATATTCAAGAATAGATGAATCTGTATATGAACAAGAATGGCCAATTAGTGAAACCTTCGAACGATTCTTTTCAAATCAGCAAGATACTAGAGTGATGACGATGGTTCTATACAGTTTTTCATTCTTATCAAAAAATGAAAGTAACTATTTTTATCTAGAGGATTATTCTAAGTTAGATTTATTTACACAATTTTTGAATTTTTTACCTAGCGATTATAAAGTTGTTTCAGTTACTGAGTTACAAGAATATATTGATCAGGGCATCATTAAAAGTGAATTTAAACTATCATTAGACAGTATTAGTAATGAGTGTCATAAATAAAATCTGGTGATTGTATGGATTTCGTAACACTAGATTATTACAAATTTTTCCTACCCTTAGTAGTAATATTAGTTCTCTTTATTGGAAGGCAACGCCGAGATATTCAAGTCTTACTAATACTAGCAATGAGTTATATTTTCTTTTGGTTGGCATCTGGATGGCACATATTACTGCTTTTGACATCTACTATTATCGATTGGACTGCTGGTAAGAAAATTCACAATAGTGACAATCAAAAAGTTAGAAAAAGGTGGTTAATTGGTAGTTTGACAATCAATCTAGGGATTTTAGCTATTTTCAAATATTTAGATTTCCTAATCGAATCATTGAATTTTGTTAGTCTACGATTTACTGGAGCACCAGAACTAGATTCTTTTGGCCTATTATTACCTGTTGGAATTTCATTTTATACATTCCAGACTATGTCTTATACAATTGATATTTACAGAAAGAAACATAACCCATATGTCAGTTTTATTGATTTCGCTTGTTATGCCGCTTTTTTTCCACAGTTAGTGGCAGGACCAATTGTAAGATCTCAGCATTTCCTAGAACAAATTAAATCTCCAGTAAAGTGTAATTCCTATAGATTTAGGATGGGGCTAACTTTGATAATGTATGGATTAGTTAAGAAATTAGTAATAGCGGATAATGTCGCAATACATGTCAATTCGATATTTATTGACGGTGCACCTTTAGACAATATTGGACTGGTGTGGTGGGGAGCATTATGTTTTGGAATCCAGATATATTGTGATTTTTCAGCTTACACTGATATTGCGCTTGGTTCGGCACATTTGATAGGGATTGACTTGCCAGAAAATTTCGAATCTCCATACACATCTAAATCGCCTCAAGAATTCTGGCGACGATGGCATATTTCACTCTCCACATGGCTAAGAGATTACCTGTATATACCGCTAGGAGGAAGTAGAGGGGGTACACGTGTTCTCATATTTTCCCTCATGGGAACTATGCTACTCGGGGGACTTTGGCATGGCGCATCATGGAATTTTGTTCTATGGGGCGCTATGCACGGTTTACTACTACTATCTCATAGGTTCGTAATTAAATTTAATATCATAATCAAGACTTTTGAAATCGCTCCAAAAACTATGATCTTTGTAAGTTGGATTATTACGCAATATTTTATCTTCATGACTTGGTTGGTATTTAGAGTAGAAGATACTTCAATGTTATTTAGATCTTTAAAGACATTTATCGGATATGATTCGCATTGGAACAAATTAGAGTTTCAAGAATCTCTACCTGACATTAAACTTATGACTTTTGGTTTAGTAATAATATTTGTTTTAATGCATGGTATAAGTAGAAAAATGGGTGGATTCAAAAATTGGATGGGAAGACAAAACTCCTTTATTTGGGGAATCTGCTGTGGTATTCTACTAACTGCTATTTTCTTATTTAGGCCAGCAGAAACTGTTGATTTCATTTACTTTAGATTCTAATTAATGGTTGAAAAAAGCGCATTTCCGGTTAGATGACGGGGAAACGCTCATTAAATAATTATTCAAACAGAATTATGTAGTCTGTAAATTGAGCCATTTAGGAAATGTGGGCTGACTTATTTTAGCCACATTAAATGTGCGCTAATTCTAACTTTCAGGTTCGGATTAGATGCTTTTCAGTTAATCATACATACTTTTTCCCGAACATCTTTATTGATGCAGGTAGAAAGGTGGTGAATATATACAATCTAGGTTAGAGTCTTTAGGCGGTAGATTACAATTTTCAGAAAGGCAACCATACACTATTTATGGAAGTATAGAGAAAATGAGAAATGGCCCTTCAAGTGTATTTTTAGGTATTGTAGAATATGATTTCAAACCCGATAGTAATGATACTAAATCAATTCTTAATGCTTTAGAACGTGAATGGGATAAAATAACTGATAGAAAGGTGAAATCCGCTTATCAAAATGCTTACGATACTGCGAAGAAAAGACTCAATGATCCAGAATACTATCCACCTAGTGCAGGAACTCCCGCTGCCAAAATTTTATCTCTTTCATTATTAAATAATTAATAAACTAAAACAATAACAGGATTAATCTAAATGGTAAATTATTGGGCGTTAATGTAGGCGAGTACTTCACCAATAACTTGAGCCATAACTCGAATATTATCTTGAGTCAAATGTGGTTGAAGAGACAGGTCACAAGCAAATTCAATGTTAGCAATGGTTTCTCCTAACTCTTCCTTATGCGCTT
>Ga0233444_10003029_pt1 | contig 17003 bp, 14 predicted proteins | sample SI_124_October20_6_FD_182792 | JGI IMG/M metagenome (GOLD analysis project Ga0233444, IMG submission 182792) | Seawater microbial communities from Saanich Inlet, British Columbia, Canada - SI_124_October2016_10_MG | ecosystem: Environmental > Aquatic > Marine > Inlet | place: Canada: British...
ATCTGAAAAAAATTATTTTTGAACTTATTGTTATTTATTATATGAGAACCTTCTACAAAACTTTTAAGTAATATTTTTTTAATTTTTAAATTACATTTTTCAAATATAATATTAAGATTTTTATAATCATTATTATTAATTAAACTAAAAGATAGCTCATGTGAATAAAAATCTCCAAATAGTCCAATAGGTAGATTTTCAATATTTTTTTTATCTAAACAAAATCTTGTATTAAAAATATGAAGGATGGTTTTTTTATTTTCAGTTTCGACTAAATTAGACTTTAGTGAATTTAAGATAAATGTGATATTTTCTTTTAATATTTGTGATCCATTAAGTTTTTTATAACCAGATAAATTTATAAAAGAACAATTAAAATTATTAATAATTAATATAATATCTTTAAATATAAAATTCAGTTTTTGTTCAATTAAATAAATATTTTCTTTTATACTTTTAAAAACTAGTGCTAAATCAATTATCCTATGATTCTCAATTCCTTGAATTGAGTCAACAGATTTGTAAATAACTTTAAAATTACCTTGTTCGTCATCTTCTCCTACAGAAAAAATATATTTGGAATTATCAATTTCTATAAAAAGATTGGGTGAGTGTGTATCCATAGTTTATTTTAAAATAAGTTGATCGTTTATTCTATAATCAAATACATTATATTTTTTAAAATTACTTTCTTTACGCAAATCCAAGAAATTTTCTAATCCTGTGATGTAATCTTTTATAGGTAGTTTAATTACCTTTTTTTCAAAGGTCTCGAGATCCCATCTATTTGATTTATATAAATAATATTTTTTTATTAAATTAGTTGGAAAATTAATTTTTTTTAAGTCGTTGTGGAAAATTTTAAAATTTTTTATATCTCCAAATACTTCGGGTAAATTTTTGTAATTTTCTATATTTTTGTAATCAATTAAATTATAATTTTCACTTATAAAAAATTTTTTTTTTTTATATTGCATTACCGCAATAGGTTTTTTTTCGAAAATTTTAATTTTTAATTTATTCGGGTATATTTTTTTTACTTCATAGCTTTCTATAAAAGCTATATTTTTTAATTTTTTTTCAATATCAAAAGAGTTTAAAAAAATTAAATTTGAGTCATATAAAGAAATAAGGTTTTTTTTTATTTTTTTTTCTTTTAATATGAAATTATTCTCTATCTTTATTTCTTCTATATTGAATTTATCAATTAGAAATAATTTTTGTGGTTTATATGTACTTAATAGCAATAATAATGCGCATGCAATTATTAATCGTTTTTTCATCTATTGATACTTGCATCTAACAAAATTTTCTCAACTAAATTTTCAAAACTTAAACCCTTATAATTAGCAATTTCTGGAACTAAAGAAAGATTGGTCATTCCTGGCTGCGTATTGATTTCTAAAATATTAAATTGATTATTAAAAAATTTAAAATCAGATCTTGTAACACCTTTGCATTTTAGAGCTTGATGGGCTTTTTTTGCAATTTTTAGAACTTCTTTATACTTAATTTTATTTAATCTAGCTGGCATTAAATGTTTTGTTTTTGCCCCTTTGGTATATTTAGCTTTGTAATCGTAAAATAATCTTTTTGGAACGAGTTCAATCGCACCTAAAGCTTTTCCATTAATAACTGCAACCTGTATCTCTTGTCCGCCTACATACTCTTCAAATATTAATTGGTTGTATTTTTTGAAGAGTTTTTTTGTTAATTTTAGTAATTCATTTTTATTTTTACATATCTCAACACCTAAGCTTGATCCCTCATTTATAGGTTTAATTACTAGTGGAAATCTATTTTTTTTTTTAATTATATTTGTTCTCAATTTTTTAATGGTAAATTCGTTTTTTTTAATTGCAAAAAATTTAGGTGTTTTAATTCTATTTTTAACAAATATTTCTTTTGAAATAATTTTATTCATAGCATTATATGAACTTATTACCCCAGAATGGGTGTAGGGAATCTTAAGATACTCAAAATAACTTTGAGCGACACCATCTTCTCCGCCCTTGCCATGTAGGGCATTAAAAATAACATCTGTATTTTTTTTATTAATTAAATTTAAATTTTTATATTTTGGATCAAATGATGAAACATTATATTTTTTTTTCTTAAGCGCTTTAATGCAAGCTCTGCCGCTATCTAAACTAACCGCTCTTTCTCCTGAGGTTCCACCTAAAACAACTAAAACATTTTTTATCTTTTTTTTATTCACCAATAATTTTAATCTCTAACTCTAGATTAACTCCTGTTTTAGTATAAACTGTTTCTTTAACCCTTTTAATCAAATTTTCAATATCAGAAGACTTAGCTTTTCCATTATTAACAAAAAAATTACAATGCTTTTTTGAAATAATTGCATCACCTTCTTGAAAATTTTCACAACCCGCTTTTTTAATTAACATCCAAGCTTTTTTATCTTTATCAATATTTTTAAAAGTACTTCCACATGTTTTAATTTGACTTGGTTGAGATAATTTTTTTTTCTGAATAAAATTATGTTGTTTTTTTTCTATTTGCTCAATGTTGCTTGTAATCCCTTTCAGTTTGGCTGAAATAATGATAAAATTTTTTGATAAATTGGTTCCTCTGTATAGAAATTTTATATCTTCTTTTTTTACTTCTTTCTCTTTACAGTCATTAATGTCTATCACCTGAATTGATAGTAAAATTTTAGAGATATCATTTTCGTAGCAACCGCTATTCATAATTACGGCACCACCAATGGATCCTGGTATACAGGATAAAAACTCAAAACTGGAAAGATTGTTGTTCTTAGCAAAATTTGCGACTTTGCGATCAAGTGTTGCTGCACCTACTTCTATTGTCTCATTATTGATTAATTTCGTGTAAGAAAAGTTTGGTCCAAGTTTAATTACAACTCCTTTAACTCCGTTATCTCTAAATAAAGTATTTGAACCAGCACCTAAGATTGTAGTTGTTAAATTGTTTTTTTTTGCCTCAGCAAGAAATTCTATTAGTTGACTTTTATTACTTGGTTTAAAAAAAAATTCAGCATTTCCACCCAAATTAAACCAACTGTAATTAGAAAGATTTACTTTTTGAGAAAAGTTATTGCTAAATTTTTTTAATAAACCTTTTTCTAAGTTCATAACGAAAATTTAAGTCCATTCATCCATTTTGATATTGCCCCAGCGCCCATACCAATAATTATTTCATTACTAATCAGGTTTTTTTTAAAATACATGCTTAGTTCTTTTTCATTTTTGGCGATAATTACCTGCGTATTAGATTTTTTAGAAATAAGATTGGCAAATTTAATTAGATTGAATTTAAGATTTTTCTTTTCCCCAGCTGCATACAATGGACATACGATAACCAAGCTAGATTTTGAAAAACATTTAGAAAATTCATTTTTTAAAGATATTACTCTAGAGTATCGATGAGGTTCAAAAACGCTAATAATTTTCCTTTTAGCGCTTACATTGTAAACTCCTTCTAAAATTGAACTTATTTCTGTTGGGTGGTGAGCATAATCATCATAAAAGTCATTTTTATTTTTTGAAAAAACTTTGGTCATTCTTCTTTGTACTCCTGAAAAGTTTTTTAAAGATTTTTTTATTATACTTTGATCTGCGCCTAGATTTAAACAAACAATAAAAGCTGCGGCCGCATTAAGCACATTATGTTTTCCTAATAATTTTACATTAATATTTGTGATTTTCTTTTTTTTTTTCTCTCTATCTTTAAAGTTTAAATCAAAACTTGTACTATCCAAATTATATCTAATTTTACTTATTTGATAATTAGCTTCCTTGCTCTCACCATACGTTAAAAAATTTTTATTTCTTATCTTGTTTAAAATTTTTTTAACGTTTTTGCTATCTATACAAATTATTGCTTTACCAGTCGGAGGAGTTTTATTTATGAACTCTAAAAAAGAATTTTCTAAATTTTTATAACTTTTGTAATAGTCCAAATGCTCATAGTCAATATTAGTCACAATAGAATAATTGATTGGGAGTTTTAAAAAACTACCGTCAGACTCGTCTGCTTCTAAAATTGCCCAATCACCTTTCCCAAGCTTTGCGTTACTTTTAAGAGAATTAATTACTCCTCCATTAATTGTTGTTGGATCTAATTTTTGGTCAGATAAAATTTTTGATACTAAAGATGTTGTGGTTGTTTTTCCATGTGAGCCTGTAATTATTATATTTTTTTTAAGAGAAACGACATCGGCTAAAACTTCAGCTCTCGAGTAAATTGGAATTTTATTTTTTTTAGCATATCTAATTTCAACATTACTGTTTTTAATAGCTGTTGATTTCACTAGAATATTTACTTTTTTAATGTTGCCAGGTGAATGGCCAATAAATATTTTTATTCCTAATTTTGAACAACTTTTCGTATTTTTATTTTTATTTTGATCACTTCCTTGAACTCTAAATCCCATATTTTTCATGATTTGAGCTAAGCCACTCATTCCTATGCCGCCAATGCCGACAAAATGGATTAAATCTTTTTGACCTAAATTAATTTTTTTCATTAATAATTTTACTTATATGAGTATTAATAATTTTGAAAATGTTTTTGTCAGAATATTGACTTTGATTTGTTAAAATATTTTTAATTAAAGATTTATCTTTAAAAATTGATTTAATTAAATTGTATAATTGGTCATTTATATCTTTTTCAGCTACTAAATATCCAAAACCTCTATTTTTATAATAAACAGCATTTTTTAGCTGATGGTTATCAGCTGAAGTTGGCAATGGTATAGATATAAACGGAATCTTAATATTGATTAACTCTCCTAGTACAGATGCGCCTGAACGAGTAATAACTAAATTTGCCTTAGAATAATAATCTATAATTTTATCTGTAAAGTTAAATATTTCATAATCTATTTTTGTTTTTTTATAGAACTCTGATAATTGATTGTTCTGTTTATTTTGACATTGTTGGTATACTTTTATTGGCATTGGAATATTTTTAAGTTTTTCAAATATTTGTGGTAATTTTTCTGCAAAAATTTTTGCTGCTTGACTGCCGCCAAGGATTAAAATTTTAATATTATCGAAGCTTTTGTTAATATTTTTTTCAACTTTTGAGTTAATTATATCTTCTCTAACTATATTCCCCACTTCTAAAATTTTATTATTATATTTTTCGGAAATTCCCTCCAAATCTTTATAAGAAACAAATATTTTTTTTGCAAAAGGTAATAGATATTTATTAGCTTTACCAATAATTAGATTATTTTCATAAATAACAAATTTAATTCTCAAAACTGCTGAGGCCACACAAATTGGAAAAGATGAATAGCCTCCCATTCCAAATACAATTGAGGGTCTGTTGAATAATAAATAAATTAAAGATCTTAATATTGAACAAAAAATTATGAATGATGAAAATAAAAATTTTAAAATATTTTTTTTTATTAATGGAGTTGTCGATATTTTTATCAAATCTAGATTTTTATAGTTTTTTAAATATTTTAATCCTCTATTGTCAGTTGTTAATTTTACATTGTAATTATTTTTTAAAAGATAATTTGCTAAACTATAAGCGGGAAAAACATGGCCTCCTGTTCCTCCTGTAGCAATTAATGCTTTATTTTTTTTAATCATATAAGTGAACCTTATTCTTAGTATAATTTAAAATTACTCCTGCTAGAATAGCACTGCCCATCAAAGATGATCCACCATAACTTAAAAATGGCAATGTCATTCCTGTAGCAGGTATCAAATTAGTATTAACGCCAGCATGAATGAACGTTTGTAAAATTAATAACGTTGCTAATCCACAAAGTGAAATTTTTACAAAAAAATCATCTTGGTTAAAACAATTTTTTATTATTCTAAAAGAAATGTATAAAAAAATCGATATTATCATCACTGAAACTATAGAACCATATTCTTCAGAAATTATAGCAATTACATAATCGGTATGAGCTTCAGGTACACTTTCTTTCAATATTCCTTCACCCATCCCTTGACCGGTAAGTCCACCTAATTTTATTGCATCTAAAGCTGATGATGATTGAAATTTATCTCCTTGGTTTGGATCAAAAAAAGTTATAAGTCGATTGATGATATACCCAAATTTTTCGGGGAACAAAAATAGTAGCGCAGTTGATGAGATTAAAAAGATTGAAAAAAAACCAATTATATAAAAAATGCTTACACCCGAAATAAACAATGTAAATACCCAGCTACCTGTTAATAAAATTGATTGACCTAGATCGGGTTGATCAACTAATAAAATTAACACTGAACATAAAAGTAAAAAACTAAAAAAGTATTTTACTTGAGAATTTTGTAATTTTTCTAAAGTTAATATCTTTACTGTCATTAATATAAAAAATGGTTTTAATACTTCAATTGGTTGTAGTCTAAAAAAATATAAGTCTAGCCAACGTTTTGCCCCTTTTACCTCTACTCCAATTATGGGAACAAGCGCAAGGAATAAAAAGGAGATAGCAAATAATGGGATAATTAATTTTTTTAATAGGGAGATTTCAATAGCTGAAATAGAAACCATAATTATTAATGCCAAAATTGTATAACTTAAATGTTTTGAAAAAAAAAAATAATAATCTTTGTTAAGTCGTTCACCTGCTAATGATGAAGTTGAAGAAAATGAAAAAAATAATCCAAGAAAAAAAAGAAGTAGGAAACTTAGTAATATTTTTTTGTCTATATTTCTCCAATAATTTAATAATCGAAATTTAAATGTATTTTCTAGCATAGATTTGGCTCAATTTTTTAAATTCGTTTCCTCTTTTTTCAAAATTTTTAAATTGATCATATGACGCAGCTGCTGGACTTAGTAAAATTGTATTTTCTTTAACATTAGATGACTGTATATCTTTAAGAATTGTAAATAACGTTTTTCTAAAGTTTGTAGTAATCGAAAAATTTATTTTATTTTGAACTTGTTTCTGAAAAAAATTGGTATTTTTTCCAACTATATAGCATTTGATAATATTTTTTTTTATTTTACCTAAACTAATTCTATCATTTTTTTTTGGTAATCCGCCTAACACCCAATAAACATTTTTACTATTTGATAAAGCAAATTTTGATGACACAAAAGAAGTCGCTTTCGAGTCATTTATGAAAACGATATTCTTCTTTTTTAAAAAAATTTCGTACCTATGAGGTAACCCGATAAAAGAATTAATTGCCGCAATAAAATTTTTTTTACTTATTTTTAACAATCTAGAAAAAGTATAAACAAAGTTCATATTTTCATTATTTATATTTAATTTCAAATAATCGTTTTTAATTTTATTTTTTATCTTTTTATAATTTTTTTCTTTTGGAACAATTAATTTACCTAAAAATTTTCTTTTTTTAAAAGTTTTTTTTAATTTCTCATTTGTCAATGAAAATTGATTTTTTTTTTGATTAATAAAAATTTTTAATTTTGAGTTCGTGTAATTACTCATATTGCCATGCCAGTCTAAATGATCATTTGTAATATTAAGTAAAAATGCATAGTCAGGTCGAATAAATTTTGAATGTGATAATTGAAATGATGAAGCTTCTATAACTACATATACATTTTTTGTTATTTTGAGATCTAAAACAGGAATCCCAATGTTCCCACCAAGTAAAATTTTAAATTTATTTTTTTTAAGTAAGTGGCTAATTAAATTGCATGTTGTAGATTTACCATTAGTTCCAGTCACAACAATACTATTAAATTTTTTATTAATTAAATAAAGTAAATCAATATCAGTAATTATTTTTTTTTTAAATTTATTTAGTTTTTTTTTGTCAATTAAACTTACTCCTGGACTTAAAACTATGTAGTCAACCTTATTAAGTGTTTTTGATAAATTTTTTGCTCTTTTATTCTTATAAAATTGCTTTTCATTATCATCCCAAATTTCATAATTATTTATATTATTTTTTTTAAAGAAATTAATCACTGACTTTCCAGACAAACCTAATCCATAAATAAGGAATGACAGCTCTTTAAGTTTTGAAATAGAGAGCATTTTTTATCGCAATTTTAATGTTGCTAATCCAACTAAAGCAAGAATAATAGCAATTATCCAAAAACGAATTACTATAGTTGACTCAGCCCAACCTTTTTTTTCAAAGTGATGGTGTATCGGAGCCATCTTAAAAATTCTTTTTCCTGTTAATTTAAATGATGCTACCTGAATGATAACTGACGCTGTCTCTAAAACAAATAAACCCCCAATGATTGCTAGCACGATTTCATGTTTAACAATTATTGCTATAGCGGCCAGTGACCCTCCTAAAGAAAGAGAACCTGTATCACCCATAAAAATTTTTGCTGGCGGTGCATTGTACCATAAAAAACCTAAACAAGATCCTACTACTGAACCACAAAAAATTGAAAGTTCTCCAACATCAGGAATGTATTGAATCTGCAAGTACTCAGAAAATATTGTATTGCCTACAACATATGAAATTAATGTAAATGAAAGCGCCACCAGCATTACTGGCACGGTAGCTAGCCCATCTAAACCATCTGTTAAATTTACTGCGTTAGAAGCGCCTATAATTACAAACAACCCAAACGGGATAAAAAATAGACCCATGTGCCAAATTAGATTTTTAAAAAAAGGAAAATACAGATCAAAAAGATATTTATGATTAGAGAATTTAATTAAAATAAAAAGTGTTATTATACTTATTATTAATTGCCCTAAAAATTTATATTTTGATTTCAGTCCTCTTGAGTTTTTAAATTTTATTTTTAGTATATCATCTAGTAACCCTAATCCGCCTAAGCTTACTGAAACGAATATTAATGTCCAAATATATATATTTTTCAAATCAGCCCACAGAAGTGTGCTAGAAATAATACCAATAATTATTATTACACCGCCCATTGTTGGTGTACCAGTTTTTTTTATAATGTGATCAATAGGTCCGTCTTGTCTTATTGGTCCTGTTATCATTTTTTCGGAGAAAACTTTAATCAAAGGTCCCCCAATAATAAATACGATTACAAGAGACGTAATTACAGATAGGCCAGTACGAAATGTGAGATATTTAAAAACATTTAAAAAAGAATACTGATCAATAAGTGAAGTTAATAAATTAAATAACATTTAAACCCTTAATCATTTTTTTACTTATAGTATTTAAACCTGTGGCGTTAGATCCTTTTATCATAAGATAATCTTTGTTAGCTATTGTGCTTCTTAATATAGAATCTATATCATCTTTATTTTGTAAAATATTACCTCGTTTGCTTTTATTTAAATACTTATAAGTAAAAAGAATTTTTTCACCTTTAATAAATACTTTATCAATATCAGTATTGTTAATAACTTTAGATAAATCTTTATGGTATTTTTCTGATTTATGACCCAATTCAAGCATATCTCCTAATATCAAATATTTTTTAAATTTTTTTTTTTTAATTAAATTAAAATTAATAATAGCATTTTTAACAGATAATGGATTTGCATTGTAACTTTCATCTATTAACTTAAATTTTTTATTATATCTTGAAATTAAATGCGTTTTACCCCTTCCTTCTGTTAACTCATAATTTTTGAAAGTATTTTTTGTTACATTGATGTCTAAACCTAATTCTTTTACAACTGCTAATGAAGCTAATAAATTGTATTTATTTATTTCTTTAATATCTAAAACTATTTTTTGATTTTTTACTTTTACATATATTTTTATTAAATTTTTATTCTTAATAATTCTTAATGGATAAACATCTGATTTTTTATCTTTTCCAAATGTGACTATTTTTAATTTTTTTAATTTTGCTTTTTGATGAAAATACCTAAAAAATCTATCATCTCGATTAAGTATAATTGTGCCATCTTCTTTTATATTATCAATGATTTCTGCTTTAGCTTTTGCAATGCCATTTATATTTTTAAAATTTTCTATGTGAGCTTCACCAATGTTTGTAATAATTCCGATATGAGGCTTAATTAATTTAGAAAGATTTTTAATTTCTCCCGTCTTACTCATTCCAACCTCAAAAATACCATATTTATCTTCAACACTTAAATTGGATAAGCTTATTGGAACACCAAAATGATTATTGAATGATCTTGGTGAAGAATAAGTTTTTTCAAAATTTTGCAATAACTGTCTAATTAAATTTTTTAAAGATGTCTTTCCAGCGCTGCCAGTAATTGCTATTATTTTAGCTAAAGATTGTTGCCTTTTTAATTCAGCAAATTTTTTTAAAAATAAAATCTCATTTTTTACTTTTATTCTTCTTTTTTCATAATTTTTAATTTTTTTTGATGAAACGATATATCTAGCTCCTTTTTTTAATGCATCAGATATAAATTTCGTTCCATCGTTGTTAGCCCCCTTAATAGTAAGAAATAGGTTATTTTTTTTAACCATTCTAGAGTCAATTTTCAAACCTTCATAATTACCAGATTTATTTATTCCTAAAATTTTTTTTATTATTATTCTATTTTGATGATAATTTTGATCTTTTTTGGATAAAGTTTTTATTCTTAATTGTAAATTTCTTACAATTTGTTTATCAGAAATATTAAAAATCTTATCTTTATAAATCTGTTGAACCTCATGGCCTTTACCTGCGATTAGCACAACCCCATTTGGTTCAGAATTAATAATAGACTTTTTTATAGCTTCAGCTCTGTTTCCAATATTAAAACATTTTTTTTTATCAATTTTTTTTACAAGCTCATTTCTTATTTTTTTAGGATCTTCATTTCTTGGGTTATCATCAGTAACGTATATTTTTCTAGAAAAGTTATTTGCTACCTTAGCCATTAGAGGTCTTTTTTTTTTATCTCTTTCGCCTCCACAACCAAAAACTAAAGAAATATTTTTGCCATATTTTTTCTCTAATGATTGTAAGGTTTTCATTAAAGCATCTGGAGTGTGAGCGTAATCAATAAAAACTTTTACATTATTCGTAAACCTTTTTGATAGCTCTAAACGTCCATCAACATCTTTAACTTCTTTTAATAATTCATAAATCTCACTGTCTTTTAACCCACATAATTTTGCAGCTGCAATGGCCATAGCTAAATTTTTTACTTTAAAGTCAATATCTGTATTCAAATTTATGTTATTAATTTTTTCAATTATTTTACTAATTTCTATTAATTTAAGATTTCTTTTCACCGCTATCTTTTTTAAAAAATTAAATTGTTTGACGGTTTTGTCTAATACAATGTTGGAATTTTTTTTTAATATTTTTTTAAATAATATCAACTTTGCGTTCAAATAAGCTCTCATAGTTTTGTGATAATCTAAATGATCTTGGCTGAAATTCGTAAAAATAGCTGCCTTAAAATTAATATGATGAAGTCTATCTTGATGTAATCCATGACTCGAAGCTTCAATGATAACGTTATCTATTTTATTCTTTTTAAGATTTTGCAAATGTCTGTGAATTGAAATTGTATCAGGAGATGTAAGGCCTGTTTTCACAATTTTATTATTATACTTAATTCCTAATGTGCCAATAGATGCAACTGGAATATTATTCAAAGATAATAATTGATAAAACAAATCTGCTACAGATGTTTTGCCGTTAGTTCCTGTAACTGTAATTATATTTTTTGGCTTAATTTTGTAAAATTTTGCAGAGACTTCACTTACAAAATTTCTTATATTTTTTTTCTTAATATTAAAAATTTTTTTATTTTTGTGTGTAAAATTATTTGAACTTACAATTACAGATGCACCTTTATTAATTGCTTCTTCAATATATTTCTCACCATTGTGTTTACTTCCTTTAATCGCAAAAAAAATATATCCTTTTTTAATATCTTTGCTGTTAACGGATAGTCCTTTAATTTCAATTTTTTTTTTATCTTCAGGAAGATTATTAATTAAATTTTTCAGCAACATATTGTGTAGTAAACTCGTTATTATTTATGGCTAAAATTGGTCCAATTTTCTCTATTATCTTGCCCGCTATATAAACAGAATTCCAACCAGAGGTGTTATAAGATGCTTTGGTCTTTAAACCTCTATAATCATAAATTAAATCTTTATTAATTTGAGGGTTTTCTAGCAATACCAATAAAGTGTATTTTGGCTTATTAGCTGGAAATATAGAAATGAAAGTATTTATTCTGTCTTTTGTGTTGCCGTAGCTTTCCGCTGTACCAGTTTTTCCTCCTACAAAATAACCTTCTTTGTCAGCAAGATGAGCCGTTCCTTTTTCGTGGCTGACGACTTTTCTTAAAATACTACTCATAGTTTTACTTGTTTCAGGAGATATAATTTTTTTAGTAACTTTATTTTTTCTATTTTTAATTAAACTTGGTTCTACTAGTTTTCCACCATTAACTATGGCAGCATAAATAGAGGCTGCTTGCACAGGTGTTGTAGTAATACCATGACCATATGATACTGTTTCTAATTTGCATTTATCCCATTTTATTTTGTGTGGAACTCCAACTTCTTCTATTTCTAATTCTGGACTCTTTATTAGTTTCGTATTTTCAATAAATTCTTGAAATTTTTGATAACCTATCTTTTTAGCTAGAATAACTGAGCCAACATTTGAAGATCTTATCAGAATTTCCTCAACTGATAAATTTTTTGGATGTTCTTTCAAGTCAGAGATTTGATGAATGGAGCATTTTAGACTTCTTGGTATATCATTAATAATTGTTTCTGGTGTCACTAAATTATTTTCAAGAGCTAAAGCGATCGTAAAAGTTTTAAAAATAGAACCTAGTTCATAAACACCTTTGGTAATTTTGTTGGTATATCTTTTATCTTTGATGGCAAGTCTTTTATTTATATTAAAATTTGGTAATGAAACTAACGAAAGAATATCGCCATTGTCTACATCCATTAAAATGGCTCCTCCACCGGAGGCTTTAAAAGTTTTAATGGCTGAATTTAATTCCTTGCTAATTATATATTGAATATCGGCGTCTAAAGTTAGTCTTAATGGTTCTTTTAAAAGATTTTTGTTTTTAAGTTCTCTATCAAAATATTTTTCAATTCCTGAAATACCATAATTATCATAATCAACTTGACCAACAACATCATGATTAAATAGATTTCCGTGTGTATACATTCTTGCTTGAAAACTCTCAAATTTAATTCCTTTTTCACCTAAAGCCCAAAACCTCTCTCTTTCTGATTGATTAATTCTCTTCTTTAGATAAAAATACTTTCCTTTATAAAGTTTATCTTCGATTTTATCAATTGGGAGTTCTGGAAAATTTAATCTCAAATTTATTATAAAGTTTTTTTTATTTTTAATTAACTTAGGAATTACTGCTACATGGTTAGAATTAACATTTCTTGAAATTAAAAGACCGTTTCTATCTACAATATCTCTTCTTATTAAAGTATATTTTGAAGATAAAGCTCCTTGATGAAACGATGGTGTTTTACTCAAAGAGATGTGTGTGATTTTTATGCTGAAAATTAGAATTAGTGATAGAAAGAAAAAGAAGAGTAAATAAATCCTGTCTTGAAAATTATCTGCTTTTTTGAAATATCTATTTTTTTTATTAGTTTCTAAATAATCCTCAAAATAAAAACTTGTTTGGTTTTTATTTTTAATTTTTTTGGTTTTTGTTTTCATTTTTATTTACTAATACTGATAATTTTCTTTGCATATTTGAAAAACTTGAAAATATTCTTGATTTCGCAATCGTAGAATAATTGATCAAACCTAGTTTTTTTACTTTTTTTTCTATTTGAGCTGGAGATGTTAGGAAATAAAAATCTAATTGAGTTTCATTAAGATCTCTCTCTTTTAAAACAACTTTTTCATTAAGAAATATAATTTTTTTTTCAATTATTCTTGTTTGATTTTTGATTACCGAAGTAACAATTAATAGAATTAAAAATATAATTGTAGTTACAATAGTTTTTGATCTAAACATTTATTGCCTCTAAATCTAAATATATTTTAAATTTTTTTATTAGTTCATGCGGATGAGAAAATTTATTTTGTGATCTAATTGCATATCTAAGTTTTGCTGATCTTGACCTATTGTTTAGATCAATTTCTTTTTTTGTAGGTTTAAATACTTCATTTTTATATTGATTAAAAAGAGCAACTGAATTTTTTTCTTTCTCTGGAAGATACCTTGATGGTTTTGATTTGTTGGTTGAAAAATTTTTAAAAAAATATTTTGCTATTTTATCTTCTATTGAGTGAAAACTTATAATTAAAATTTTTCCACCAGGTTTTAAAATTTTTGTTGCATTAATGATTCCATTTATCAGTTCTGTAATTTCTTTATTAACAAAAATTCTTAAAGCCTGAAAAGTTTTTGTACATGGATTTATTTTACTTGCATAATTTTTTTTTTTACTTTTTTCTATAATATTAACTAAATCTTTTACTTTAATAATTTTTTTTTCATCTCTAGATTTTACTATATTTTTAGCAATTCTTGCTGCTTCTTTTTCTTCGCCTAGAATTTTAATAATTAATTTTAATTCTAGTTCACTTAATTCATTAATAACATCTTGAGCTGAAATTTTGTTTAGGCCCATCGACATATCTAAATTTTCATTTGATTTAAATGAAAAACCTCTTTTTAAATCATTTAACTGTATAGATGACAAACCAAGATCAAATATGATTACATCTACAAGATCCTTAGAAAAATTGTCTAATTGACTAAATTTTGTTTGATAAAATTTAAATCTTTCAGGAAATTTTTTTTCTAAACTTTTGCCAATTTCTTTAACTTTAACATCTCGATCTATACCTTTGACTAATATTTTTGGAAATTTAAGTAATTGTTTTGAATATCCTCCTCCTCCAAAAGTGCAGTCAATATATTTGCCGCCTTTAGATGGTGAACAAATTTTAATTACCTCATTCAACATCACTGGAAAATGGGAAAGTTCCAGTGATGATGTATGATTGTTCATTAATTTTTTTTTTTAACATTAAAATTTTTGTTTTCTCAAAAACGCAGGAATTTCAAAATCTTCTTCCTCATTTGTATCTTGATCAAATAATTGCTCTGGCTCATTTTCAATTGGTGCATTAGTTTCTGCCAATGTATCTCCTTGAAAACTTTGTTCTTCTGAGAAAAGCTTTGGTGTATATTCTTCAATAATTTCCTCTGATGATGTAAGGTTATTATTATTTTCCTGAACATCATTAATAGTATTCTCAATATAAGCCGCACTTTCCATTGAGACACCTGAAGAAATGTCATTAAGTGTTTTTTCATCAGATATCATGCTTTCTGATTGTTGATTATGTAAAGTATTTTCAAAATTAATTTCAGTGTTTTGTTCATCGTTAATTTCGTAACTTTCGTCAAGCTTTAGTGCTGTTGCGCCATTTATAGAACTCAATGTATTACTATCTGCTCTTGTATTCTTAGAAAATAAGCTATCTGAATAACCGGTATTTCTATTTTGTATTCTTGATACCATATTCAATACAGTTCTATTTTCAGACTTGTGTCCATCTAATGCAGTCGCAACAATTGATACTCTTATTTTTCCGTTCATATTTTCATCTTTAATTGCTCCAAATATTAATTCAGCTTCAGGATCTACTTCAGCTCTAATTTTATTAACTGCTTGGTCAACTTCAAACAAAGTTAAGTCTTTGCCGCCTGTTATATTAATTAACAAGCCTTTAGCTCCTTGAAGAGAGTATTCATCAATTAATGGATTGTTTAAAGCCATATCTGTTGCAGACATAGCTCGGTTTTCACCTTCTGCTTCACCTGTGCCCATCATAGCTTTACCCATTGAACTCATTACAGTTTCTACATCTGCAAAATCTAAATTTATCATTCCTGGTCTAACCATTAAATCAGTTACACTTTGCACCCCGTGCTTTAATACATTGTTTGATAAATTAAAAGATTCTTCAAATGTTGTTGTCTCACTAGCAATTTTAAAAAGATTTTGATTTGGTACAACTATAACTGTGTCTAAATGTTTTTTAAATTCTTCAAGACCCTCGTTCGCTCTTCTCATTCTTTTAGGGCCTTCATAAGCAAAAGGAAGCGTGGTAACACCAACTGTTAAAAGATTTAATTCTCTTGCTGCTTTTGCGATTACATGTGATGCACCTGTGCCTGTACCACCACCCATTCCGGATGTGATAAAAACCATATTTGCTCCTTGCATATAATTTATAATTTCATTTAAAGACTCATCTGCAGCTGCTTGACCTATATCGTGTTTGGCACCTGCTCCTAGTCCTTTTGTTAAATTCATTCCTATTTGAATTTTTGCGTGTGCCTTACTCATTTTTAAATCTTGAGCATCAGTATTTACCGCAACAAACTCTACACCTTCCATACCAGCTTCAATCATTGCATTAATTGCATTGCCTCCAGCACCTCCAACACCCAATACAAGTATTCTAGGTTTTAATTCTTTTAGTTCTCCTCCTCCGATATTTATACTCATGACAACTCCCCCTTCTGTTTGTTTTCCCATTTTAAATTCGATCTATTTTGATAAGCTTTTTTTCTAGCTACAATTTTAAATTTCTGAAAATTATTTGGTTCCCATATTTGAAATGTTTTACCAAGTCCAATAAATAAAACATTATTTTTAATCATGGCATGTTTTAATAATTTTTCTGACAAAGAAACTCTTCCCTCTGTATCGAACTGTAAATTTTCACTCTCTGATAAAATAGAAGTTGCAAAAAAATCTCTTTTTTCCTCAAATGGGTTTAGAGAGTCTATTGCATTAGACAATTTTTCTATTCTATCTTGAGAACAGGCTTCTAAAGCTGAGTGATTAAATGATGGGTAACATATAAAACCATTATAACCCATTGAGTTTAAATGAGATCTAAAGGTCGCTGGCACAGATACCCTTCCTTTCTTGTCTATTTTGTTTTCGTAACTTGATAAAAACATATGTTTTCAAAAATTTAATAACTCCGTATTTTTTTAATGTCCCCCCCTATTATGGGATTATTTGGGATAGTATGGGTTTTTAAAAATTAGTCAATAAGTTTGTATTTTGCTAAAAGTACAAAAGTAGAACATTTATAATGGATTTTTTTTGCTAGATAATCTGTAAGCCGGGTTCTGTCATTCAAGATGTCATTTCTCTAGG
>Ga0233444_10003032_pt1 | contig 16992 bp, 17 predicted proteins | sample SI_124_October20_6_FD_182792 | JGI IMG/M metagenome (GOLD analysis project Ga0233444, IMG submission 182792) | Seawater microbial communities from Saanich Inlet, British Columbia, Canada - SI_124_October2016_10_MG | ecosystem: Environmental > Aquatic > Marine > Inlet | place: Canada: British...
GTGTCATCTTCCTTAAAAATTATTGGCACACAAGGTTCTTTTTGCAACACCCTTTAAAATAGGTTAGGGGGCAGGTTTGTCTAAGATTGGTTTCATATAATTATTTACTGCCCCTGAAACCTTTAAAATATGAGAATAAGAAATAACATTAAGCTGACAGAAGAAGCACAGGACAAGATAGATGCTTTGGTAAATGATTTACTATCTGCAATAGACGTTGACTTATTAAGTAACGCTGAAAAGATAGTTTACCTAAAAACCATTTTGCAACATTCTATTCCCAAGAAGGAAAGTGTAAGTATAAAACACATTAAAGCACCTGATTCGGTAAAGTGGCTATTGGAACAGTCAGACGAAAAGGTAGATAACTTAATAAATGGAAGAGTCAAAGGATATCTTGGCAATTAGGGAGTGGTTAGAAACCCAAGAAGAGGGTGAGTGGTCATTAAGTCACAAAGCGGCTATTATTAGAAGTTCAGACCCTTTTGGACTAATAGCGGATTACAAGGACAAAGAAGGAACTATATACGAATATTTAAATGGAGAATTGCAGTACGTTACAAGAGGTGAAAGCCGCACAGGAGTGGGTCAAGATAATTGACCAAGAAATTTACAAATACAAATACGGTCTAAAGGGGTGTATAATTTACACTACTGAACGATGGAAAGAACCAAAGCAAATGTGTGGTAGTCATTTAGACCAATACCCTGCTTTTAAAAGATTTTTTAAGTGGTAGATAATAGAAACCCATACGACTTTGAAGCTAATAAGACCTACGAGGAAACCTTTGTAGAGAACAACGCTGACCTAATTAAAGAACTTACAGGAACATCAGAGGTTGTAAGTCTGTCGCAAACTAAGTTAGATGTATTTGCAGGTATTGATTTATTAGTACAACAGGGCAGGTCTATTGTAGGAATCGCTCTTAGGATACGAAAACCAACTGCATATAAGTGGAGGTACAACTTTACATTAGGACACCATATAAGCAAACCCAATAGCCAAATACACACGGTAATGAATAGCCTACATTCAACAGAGGTCTTATATCCTAATTATATACTACAGATTAATGGAATAGAGGATAACGGATACTGTGCCGATTGCGTAGCTATTAAAATACAGACCAACTTATTTGCAGACAAATACCTAAAAGATAAAATTATTACAGAAGAGATAGAAAGCTATTATAACAATAGGTTAGCCTCCTACGAGTTTAGTATGCGAGATGTACATAGTCAAACCGATAGTGGGGTAGATTTTTTTGAAGTTCAAGACAACACAATTATCAAACAAGTTTCTAATGTTACAACAACAAGTAGTCAAGGGTAAAATCCAATATTATTTTAACGGAAAGCGTATTTCAGCAAGTAAATTCTATAAGCTAAGATGGGAACTTAGAAAAGAATAAGTAGGTTAAGTTTTTGGGGATAGTTGTTATTGTTTTACACAAGTAGATGTGGCCTCTCCAGTGTCAAATATAATTGTTGTTTCCGTAATTGAATCGATTGGTAACTCCCCCCATTCTGAAAGAGAACCATCTCCGTTTTCACCACGTGAAAAGTAAGAATCATCCCTCTTTTCCCATACAAAATTTAATGAATTTTGTTTATAATTTCCTACGGTTTCGTTCTCTATATTTACTTTTGGGTTATCGATACTCAAAAGAGGTTCACAAAATATTCTAAATTGAACACCTGTTCCATCTGATTTAAAAACCCATTCATTTCGACCATTTCTTAGACAAGGATAACTATACTCATATTCATCGCCTTCAAAATAATACCGATTATATTCAATCAACTCCCAATTTCCGATAATGATATCGTCAGCATATTTATCTTCATCATCTTTTGAACAAGCGAAAGCTAAAAATAGGGTAGTAAGTAGTAGTAATTTTTTCATTTTAAAATTTATAAGTTAATGGCGTAAAGTTAAGCAACACCAAATATTTTTTTGGATTATTTTAAGTGAATGTTATTTAGTGGGAATTAAGGTATAAATAAGTTAATATTCGTTTTATAATAGGGTTAAATGTATTATTCCAAGACTAAAATCTGTCTTAAAAGAACAGGTAAAAGATGAAGATTTATCTCTTTTTGTGAATTAAATTCTACAAGCTAAGATGGGAGTTAAGGAAGCAATAATAGGGTTTAAATCTCTTAATCGGTATACTAAATGGTATACTAAAAAGAAAAGAGGAAGCGTTAACTCCCTCATTTTCAGTGACCTCGGCAGGATTCAAACCTGCAACCTCTTGAGCCGTAATCAAGTGCACTATTCAGTTATGCTACGAGGCCGTATTTTTGGCAAAATTAAGAAATAATAATTTTATTTTCGGTCAACCTGTGTGCTTTTACGTGATTAATTTTATGTTCTAATCAAAATCATAGTAAGCAGATTGTTAATGATGATTTTTTTATTTTAAAATTGTTTGTAATTTAAATTCAAAATCTACCATCATGTTTTATCAATCGACCAAAAGTCTCTTCGTTCCGATTTTATTTTTATTGATTATCGGATGTGCCGAATCTAAAAAAAACACAATCTACCAAACCCTTTGGTATGATGAAGCAGCAACAGTTTGGGAAGAGGCACTACCCCTTGGAAATGGAAGGTTGGGTGTTATGGTTTTTGGCGATCCAAAGAGCGATCGCATTCAATTAAACGACGATTCGCTTTGGCCTCATGATCTTCGGTGGGAACATCCACCGGGTGGACCTGAGGAATTAAAATCCGTACGTGAAATTCTTTTGCAAGGAGATGCCAGATCTGCAGATTCTTTGATGGTTCACTATTTTTCCAACAAGTCCATCACCCGTTCGCATCAAACATTGGGGGACTTGTATCTAAACTGGGAGCATGATGATGTTTCAGACTACAAACGTTCGTTGGATTTGAGTACTGCTATTTCCCATACCAACTACAAATTTGAGGGACATGATGTTGAACAAAAAGTTTTTGTATCTCACCCCCACCAAATCATGGTCATCACCCTCAGCTCTAATCATCCCGAGGGATTAAATGGAAATATCAGATTGGATCGTCCCTTGGATGAGGGAGAAAAAACGGTTACCGTCAAAAGCTTTGATCAACAAATTGTTATGCAGGGAGAGGTTACCCAGCGCGCAGGGAAATTTAAATCCGAACCTCATCCCATATTGTCGGGGGTTAAATTTGAGACCCAACTGTCCGCTCAGCATACAGGAGGTGAGATAACATCCGTCGACAATGGGTTAGCACTGGAGGGTGTCAAAAAACTAACCCTTTTTATTGCTAGCAATTCGGATTATTATACTCCTCATTATGCAGAGAAAAACAATAGAGAACTGAAAAAAGCAATGGCAAGCAGCTTGGAAGAGATTGAAAGTTTACACATTGAGGATCATCAATCTTATTTTAACAGAACCCAACTAGAACTGAGAGGGGACAAGACGTTAAGTTTTCTTCCTACCGATGAAAGGTTGAAAAGGGTAAAAGCAGATTCATTGGATCCGGAGCTGAGTCAACTTTTGTTTGATTATGGTCGCTACTTACTTATCGGATCTTCACGACCTGGTACCCAACCCGCCAATCTTCAGGGGCTGTGGAACAAACACATCAATGCTCCTTGGAATGCCGATTACCATCTGAATATAAATTTACAGATGAATTATTGGTTGGCCAATCTTACTGGTCTTCACGAATTGAATGAGCCTTTATTCGACTATCTGGATCGGCTGTTGGAGAGTGGAAAGATCACGGCCCAAAAGAATTTTGGAATGCGAGGCAGCGTTTTTCCCCATGCCACAGATCTTTGGGCTCCTTCGTGGCTCAGAGCCGCAACGGCCTATTGGGGCGTTTCATTTGGAGCAGGGGGGTGGATGATGCAACATTATTGGTACCACTACCAATTTACAAAAGATGAGAAGTTCCTCAGAACACGTGCCTATCCAGCCATGGAACAAGTCGCTTTATTTTATTCAGACTGGTTGATAGAAGATCCCAGAGACCAAACGTTGATTTCGTTACCCTCTTCCTCTCCAGAAAATAGATATATCAACGAAAAAGGGGAGTCGGTTGCGCTGTGCAGAGGTAGTGCTATGGATCAACAGGTAATTCATGAAGTTTTCAGCAATTACCTTGAAGCCAGTGAAATTTTAAAAATTAAAAGTGAGCTGACGGAAAAAATCACCGAACAACTCAAAAAATTACGCCCCGGTTTTGTATTGGGCAAAGATGGAAGAATACTCGAATGGGATAGGGAATACGAAGAGCCAGAACCCGGGCACAGGCATATGTCCCATTTGTATGGATTCCACCCTGGAGATCAAATCTCCAAAGACCAAGATCCCTTACTCTTCCAAGCCGTGAGAAAAACGCTAGATTATCGATTGGATAATGGTGGAGCCGGAACGGGGTGGAGTAGGGCATGGCTGATCAATTGCTCAGCTCGATTGATGGATGGGGAAATGGCTCACGATCACATTCAACTGCTGTTTCAGAAATCAATGTTCAAAAATCTATTTGATGCTCACCCTCCATTTCAAATTGATGGTAACTTTGGTTTTACCTCAGGGGTGGTGGAAATGTTATTGCAATCCCACGAAAATATTGGAATAAGACTGTTACCTGCCTTACCCAAAGCATGGAATAAAGGAAGTGTGAAAGGACTCATGGCTAGGGGAAATATAAGGGTGGATATGGATTGGGACAAAGGAAAGCTTGGAAAGCTTGTGCTTAAATCGAAAGAGAAACAGTCCGTAAAAATTCAATATTTCGACAAGGAATATATATTTGATCTCCATAAGGACAAACCAATGATTTACGACTTTCAATAATCTGTTTAGATTTTTTGAAGGTCATATTTGGGAGGTTTGATTCAAAATTCTACTTTAATTACTATATGCTATCTTTGACCAAATTTAATGCATGGCCTTTTTTGCAGTAGCTGTTGGAATATTTATCCTAATCAAAGGAGGAGGTTGGTTGATGCGTGCTGCTGTAGCTCTTTCCTTGCGTTTTTCTATTCCTAAGATTGTCATAGGGATGACGGTGGTATCTTTTGCTACTTCAGCCCCCGAATTAATCGTTAGTATTCAGTCAGCGTTGAGTGGACACCCTGATTTGGCTTTGGGTAATGTTGTAGGTTCCAATATTGCTAACCTCGGTCTTGTGTTGGCCGTTACCATTATAATTTCTCCTATTGATGTCACCTCGAGTTTCTACAAAACCGATTGGCCCATAATGATGTTGGCTTCATTACTTTTTTACTTTTTTATTGTCATGGATGACAAGTTGGTAGCTTATGAAGGAGCCATTTTATTTATTTTGCTTTTGGTTTTTATGGTTTATTTGATCAAATATCAAAAAACGGCCGTTTTGGATGAAGCACCCGAAGACGATGAAGACTTGAATGTTTCTAAAACAGTAACTTATTTGCTATTGGGAGGATTTTCTTTGTGGTTGGGATCCGAAACTTTAATAAAAGGTGCAGTCATTCTGGCTCATGATTTAGGAGTAAGCGAACGAATCATCAGTGTTTCCATTGTTTCATTGGGAACGAGTATTCCGGAGCTTTCGGCATCGATAATCGCAATTATTAATAAAGAAAAAGCCATTTCTTTGGGGAACCTTATAGGATCCAATATTTTCAATATACTTGCTGTTATGGGGATCACTTCTATGATTCACCCAGTAGAGATTCAAGATACGGGATTGTTGAGCAATGACATTTGGTGGATGTTTGGTATTTCTTTCTTAATCCTACCATTGGTATTTTTCCCCCGAGGATCCAAGTTGGGTTGGATCGATGGCTTGATATTATTGACCCTCTACAGTATTTTTATTTTACCCTTATTTATATAAAATAAAAATCCCACTCGAGAGCGGGATTTTAATACGTCAATAAGTCAGCGATTTAAATAAATATAGTGGTATTAAACTTTAGCTGATTTGACAGTTTTTATAATTCTACTTGCAATTTTGTATGGATCTCCATTAGAAGCAGGTCTTCTGTCTTCCAACCAACCTTTCCATCCTTGCTCTACAGTCATGATGGGAATTCTGATGGATGCTCCACGGTCGGATACACCAAAGCTGAATTCATCTATGGATTGGGTTTCGTGATCTCCAGTAAGTCGTTGGTCATTGTATGCACCATAAACATCGATATGTTCTTTAACAACAGGACGGAAGGCCTCACATATTTTTTCATAAGTCTCTTTGGAACCACAAGTTCTCAAAGTTTCATTGGAGAAGTTGGCATGCATTCCAGAACCATTCCAGTCGGTAGCTCCAAGGGGTTTAGGATGCCAGTTGATGGCCAATCCGTATTTTTCACCCAAACGCTCCAACAGGTATCTAGAAATCCAGATTTGATCTCCAGCTTCTTTGGCTCCTTTGGAAAAACATTGGTATTCCCATTGTCCAGAGGCCACTTCAGCGTTGATTCCTTCAATATTGATGCCTGCTTCCAAACATTGCTCTAGATGTTCTTCGATCATTTCTCTTCCGAAGGCATTTTTGGCACCTGCAGAACAGTAGAATTGACCTTGAGGAGTTTGATCTTTTGGAAAACCTAAAGGTAGATTGGTTTCGGGATCCCACAGGAAATACTCTTGCTCAAATCCAAACCAAAAATCATTATCGTCATCATCGATGGTTGCTCTTCCGTTGGACACGTGAGGGGTACTATCAGCGTTGAGAACTTCAGTCATTACCAAATACCCATTTTTTCGATCTGGGTCTGGATATAATGCCACAGGCTTTAGCAGACAATCTGAGGCATTTCCTTCGGCTTGTTGGGTTGAAGAACCATCGAATGACCACATAGGACAATCTTCTAGCGTACCTCCAAAATCACTCACGATCTTTGTTTTGCTTCGCAAACTGGCTGTCGGCTTGTAGCCATCTAACCAAATGTATTCCAATTTAGACTTACTCATATAATTAATTTTATGTTTTCAATGTTCAAAAATAAAATTTCTTGAATATACCACCCCTTTTAAGGGAGTTAATTCTAAAAATTATTAAACATTTTTATGAACACCTTAATTTTTTTGGGGTAAATTTTCATTTTCATAAAATTTTGGGACACTTATCTAAAAATTTTCATTTATAAATTATCTTTGTTTAGTTTCCAAAATACTTCACTGATGAACTACCTAAGAAAAAAAAGTCTAGAAAACCTTTTCGGCAAACAGCCCAGATCTTTTGATAATGATCAAAAATACTCTTCACTTTTTGCGAGTCATGTATTTACTGATGCCGTATTAGAACAATATGTCAACAAAGAAACCTATAATCAGGTTGCCCAAGCGGTAAACAAGGGTTCAAAAATCAACCGAACATTTGCAGATCAAATCGCCGCTTCCCTCAAAGCATGGGCCCTGTCCAAAGGAGCGACCCATTACACCCATTGGTTTCAGCCTTTGACTGGAGGAACAGCGGAAAAACACGATGCTTTTTTTGACCTCCAATCTTCGGGCAAACCCATGGAAAATTTTGACGGGAGCCAATTGGTGCAGCAAGAACCGGATGCTTCCAGTTTTCCCAGTGGTGGAATACGCAATACTTTCGAAGCTCGCGGCTATACCGCTTGGGATCCTACTTCTCCTGCCTTTATCCTCGATAAAACGCTTTTTATCCCCACCATCTTTGTTTCCTATACCGGAGAGGCATTGGATTATAAAACCCCCCTACTCAAATCCATTCAATCTCTGGACAATGCTGCTACGGAAATATGTAAATATTTTGATAAAAACGTATCCAAGGTCAATGCTACATTGGGTTGGGAGCAAGAATATTTTTTGGTGGACAAGTCTTTGGCTGCCTCTCGACCCGATTTAATTATTACAGGGAGAACACTTTTTGGGCATCAGCCCTCCAAAGGACAACAGTTGGATGATCACTATTTTGGCTCTATTCCCCCTCGTGTGATCGCTTATATGAAAGAATTGGAGCATTCGGCCATTCAATTGGGTATTCCTCTCAAAACCCGTCACAATGAAGTTGCTCCGGGACAATTTGAGTTGGCGCCTGTTTTTGAAGAGGCCAATTTGTCTGTTGACCACAATTCTTTGGTGATGGACTTGATGCAGAAAATTGCAAACAAGCACGATTTTATTGTGCTATTTCACGAAAAACCTTTTGAGGGTATAAACGGATCAGGGAAACACAACAACTGGTCTCTATCTACCAATACTGGGATCAACTTGCTGAGTCCTGGGAAAACCCCGATGAGCAACCTTCAGTTTCTCACCTTTTTTATCAATACCATCGCCGCTGTTTTGTCGCATGAGTCCTTGATGAGGGCTTCGATTGCCAGTGCAAGTAATGATTTTAGACTGGGATCTAATGAAGCACCCCCCGCCATACTCTCTGTTTTTATTGGAAAACAATTGACGGCTGTTTTGGATGACTTGGAAAATGTTTCTAAGGGGAAACTTTCACCCGAAGAAAAAACGGATCTAAAACTCAATGTTATTGGGAAAATCCCTGAAATTCTTCTGGACAATACAGATAGAAACCGGACATCTCCATTTGCTTTTACAGGAAATAAATTCGAATTTAGGGCAGTGGGATCGAAGTCAAATTGTGCCAAGTCCATTACGGTTCTCAATGCCGCAGTAGCACAACAACTAGAAAAATTTGGTAAGGAAGTTGAAGATTTGATTGAGAAAAAGGACATGAAAAAGGATGATGCGATTTTCAATGCCCTAAGAGACAATCTGAAGGGAATAAAGAACATACTCTTTGAAGGGGATGGCTATAGCGATTCATGGATAAAAGAAGCGCAAAAGCGTGGACTGAGCTACAACCAAAATACACCAGAGGCTCTGACGGCTTATATCTCCAAAAAAAGCATTTCACTTTTTGAACAAACAAAGGTGTTTTCAGAACGAGAAGTCATGGCAAGGTACACTGTCGATCTCAAGGAGTATATAATGCGGGTTCAAATTGAATCCAGAACATTGGGTGATATTGCCCGTAACCATATCATTCCAACAGCTATTAAATACCAAAATGTACTGATTCAAAATGTAAAAGGTTTAAAAGAAATTTATGGGAACGATTTCCAAAAGCATGGCGAAGTACAGTTAAAAATCATCGAACGCATTTCGGGACATATTGATGAAATTAACAAAGGGATTGTGAAAATGGTTGAAACCCGAAAATCTTTGAATAAAATTGAAGAAGAATATAAAAAAGCCCATACCTATTGCGAAAAAGTTTTGCCCTTTTTGAAAGACATCAGATATCACTGTGATAAGTTAGAGTTGGTCACAGACGACGACCTATGGCCTCTGGCCAAATACCGTGAACTTTTGTTTTGTCGTTGATAAAAAAAATATCGTATCCCAATGGGTTAGGGGAATAGTATTAAATTTGAATTCTAATCAAAACAATGACAGACAAAAGGTACAACCTCAGAGGTGTTTCTTCACAAAAAGAGGACGTTCACAATGCCATTAAAAATATCGACAAGGGTCTTTTTCCAAAGGCTTTTTGCAAGGTTGTGCCTGATTTTTTGACGGGAAGCGAGGCGCATTGTTTGGTCATGCATGCCGATGGAGCAGGAACCAAAAGTTCTTTGGCCTATGCCTATTGGAAAGAGACCGGAGATCTTTCGGTCTGGAAAGGTATCGCCCAAGATGCTTTAATAATGAATATCGACGATCTGCTTTGCGTTGGGGTAACCAATGATATACTATTGTCATCTACCATTGGCCGGAATAAAAATAAAATTCCCAGGGAGGTACTTGCTGCCATCATCAATGGTACAGAGGAACTCTTGGCGAACTTGGCTCAACTGGGTGTGAAGATTCACAGTACCGGAGGAGAAACTGCCGATGTTGGGGATTTGGTAAAAACCATTATCGTTGATTCTACCGTTACGGCCAGAATCAAGAGAAGTGAAGTCATTGACAATGCAAATATTCAGACGGGCGATGTGATTGTGGGCTTGGCTTCCTTTGGACAGGCCAGCTATGAAAATCAATACAACGGTGGCATGGGAAGCAATGGTTTGACATCGGCTAGACATGATGTGTTTGGTGTTGCTCTTAAAGAAAAATATCCTGAAACCTATGACAATGACTTACCCAGTGATTTGACTTACTCTGGTTCCAAGGGATTAACAGATCCTACCAATACTCCTTTGGATGTTGGACAACTGGTTTTGTCTCCTACACGGACCTATGCGCCAGTTATTAAGGCACTGTTGGATACCATCGACCGGAAAGAAATACACGGGATGGTACATTGTAGTGGAGGTGCACAAACCAAAATTTTACATTTTATTGACCAGTTGCACGTTATCAAAGACAATCTCTTTGATTGTCCTCCATTGTTTGAACTGATCCAAAAAGAATCGGGTACTGAGTGGAAAGAAATGTACGAAGTTTTTAATATGGGACATCGTATGGAGATTTATTTACCCGAATCTCAAGCTCAGAGAGTAATAGATATTGCTGAGTCTTTCAAAATCGAAGCCCGTATTGTGGGAAGGGTAGAAGCCTCTGCTGAAAAAAAGTTGACGATCAGATCGCTTCAAGGGGTTTTTCAGTATTAATCATTTATCTTAGTATTTACTAGTTGAGTCTTTACATGAAAAAAATCATTTTCCTTAGCCTTTTTATTTTCCAAGTCGTTCTCTCCCAAGAGCGTGACGCACTTTTGGAGAGTCTGTTTGTGGAGGAAATGACAATGGAGGAACAATTACTGCCACAAAAAATGATTTTTACCCAATCTTTGTTATGGGGGAAAAAGGGTCTTTTTCGTAAAACGGGTATATCCAAACTCTCATTGGAACAAAGAGAAAAAGAATTGAAGGTCAGAAATGTAATGCTTAAATCCCATCAAATTATCGGTTATCTAACCCTTGCGGGTATGGTCGCACAGGGAATTATGGGAGGAAAGTTATACAATGGGGATTACAAACTATACGATGCTCATAAAACCTTGGGGGCATGGGTCACCGTTTCTTATTTTACTGGTGCTGGACTTTCCCTTTTTGCTCCACCTCCTTTGGTAAGGAAAAAAGTTAAAGGTTTTAATTCTATCAAGGCGCACAAGTGGTTGGCTTATGTTCATTTTTCGGGGATGATCGCAACCAATGCATGGTCAAAAGAGGACAGAGATTGGCACAAGTATGCTGCTTACACTACTTTTGCAAGCTATGCAACTGCTGTTTTGGTATTTAAATTTTAAGAAATATGAAAAGTTATTTGTGTTGGATTTTTATTGTAATTTCTGGTGTACTCGTAGCTCAGGAAAGATGGGTTTTGGATTCTGATAAATCATTAATTACCTATAAGGCTTCGCATTTTCTTCACGATTGGGAGGGAACGAATCAAAATGTTAAAGGAGTACTTATCGAAGGTGAGGGCGTTTTCGATAAAATAGCAATCGCAATGTATGTTCGTGATTTTGATAGCAAAAACAGTAGTCGAGACAACAATGCTCTGGAGATTTTAGAGGTTTTACAATTCCCCAAGATCGAATTCTTTTCTGACGAAATTCAGAAGACAGATCAACAACTCAAATTTTCTGGGAGTCTAAATTTCCATGGGATTGAATTGACTCAAATACTAAACACTGACTACTCCCAAAAACAAAACCAACTTGTTCTAAAGGGAGGTTTTAGCTTAACCCTTTCTGATTTTGAAGTACCACTTCCTTCCTTTATGATGCGTAAAATGGAAGATGAAATAAAACTTAAATACGAGTTGCACTTCAAGAAGCTTGATAGATAGATTTAAAACTTTAAATTTGTCACATTGAGTTTCTCACAATGATAGAAAAATTAGAGATTGTCCAACAAAGATTTATTGAAGTATCTGATCTAATCATTCAACCAGATATTATCGCAGATCAAAAGCGATATGTTCAGCTCAATAAGGAATACAAGGATTTGAATAAGATTGTTGCTAAAGCAGAGATCTATAAATCAATCATCGCCAATATAGAGGAGGCCGAAACCATGATCAAAGAGGAAACAGATTCCGAAATGATTGATATGGCCAAAATGCAATTGGAGGAAGCTAAGGAAAAACTCCCTTTGTTGGAAGAAGAGATAAGGTTTCTATTGATTCCCAAAGACCCTGAAGACGGGAAAAATGTAGTGGTCGAAATCCGAGCAGGAACAGGAGGCGATGAAGCCAGTATTTTTGCGGGTGATCTTTATCGGATGTACACCAAATACTGCCAAGATCAGGGGTGGAAAGTAAGCTTTGTGGATTCTAACGAAGGAACGGCTGGAGGATTTAAGGAAGTGATTTTTGAAGTTTCAGGAGAAGAAGTTTATGGAACCATGAAATACGAATCCGGAGTTCATCGAGTGCAGCGGGTACCTCAAACAGAAACGCAAGGAAGAGTTCATACCTCAGCGGCTACCGTAATGGTTTTGCCCGAGGCAGAAGAATTTGACGTTGAGGTCAATATGAACGATGTCAGGGTAGATTATTTTTGTTCATCAGGTCCCGGTGGACAATCCGTAAATACCACCTATTCTGCTGTCCGATTGACGCATGAACCTACGGGTATTGTAGCCCAATGTCAAGATCAGAAGTCCCAACACAAAAACAAAGAAAAGGCTCTCAAAGTCTTACGTTCAAGACTCTATGAATTGGAACTCCAGAAAAAATTGGAACAAGATGCTGAAAAAAGAAACTCACTGGTTTCCTCAGGAGATCGCTCGGCAAAGATCAGAACCTATAATTATCCTCAAGGGAGGGTGACCGATCATCGCATTGGATTGACCCTCTATGATCTGCAAAATATCATTAATGGTGACATCCAGAAATTAGTGGATGAACTTAAGCTTTATCAAAACACCCAAAAACTGAAGGAGGCAGGAGAGACCCTATGACCCAAGCAGCATTGTTAGAGCAAATTAAACTCAAAAAATCTTTTTTGTGCGTGGGCTTGGATGTGGATAAAGATCGTATTCCTTCGGATTTAAAAAACGAGCCAGATGCTTTTTTCACTTTTTGTAAGCGTATTATAGAAACTACGGCTCCCTATTGTGTGGCCTATAAACCCAATATCGCCTTTTTTGAGGCCTATGGATTGGAGGGGTGGAAATCGCTGGAAAAAGTAATGGATTTTCTCAATCGCCATTATCCCGAAATATTTACCATAGCAGATGCCAAACGGGCAGACATTGGCAATACGTCCAGGCGATATGCCAAAGCCTATTTCGAACAGCTCGAATTTGATTCGATTACTATTGCACCCTATATGGGCAAGGATTCGGTTGAGCCATTTTTGGAGTATGCGGGAAAGCATGCCATCCTATTGGCCCTGACCTCAAACGAAGGTGCATCGGATTTTCAATTGCTTCAAACCGAAGGAAAATTATTGTTCGAACAGGTCATCGAAAAATCAAGGAACTGGCAAAATGCCCATCGATTGATGTATGTGGTGGGGGCGACCAAAGCACAAGCTTTGCAAAAAATAAGAACTTTGATTCCTGATTCTTTTTTGTTGATTCCAGGGGTAGGAGCTCAGGGAGGAAGTTTGGAGGAGGTGGCGATCAACGGATTGAATGATCAATGCGGATTGTTGGTCAATTCATCAAGGGGAATCATTTATGCTTCTTCCGGAAGTGATTTTGATCAAGCAGCAGGTCAGGTGGCCAGAGATTTACAAGAAAAAATGGCTTTTCACCTCCATCAAAAAGGAATTATCTGATGTTGCATCACAGTATTTATAGAGCTAAAAAAGAAAATTCAAGTTGGATAACTTTTATTCATGGGGCAGGGGGGAGTAGTGCCATTTGGTTTAAGCAAATCCGCTTTTTCTCAAAACATTTTAATCTTTTGCTCATTGACCTAAGGGGTCATGGTGCTTCTAAAGATTTGATTCAAAATCCTTTTAAAACCCAATACTCATTCGAGTCCATAGCCGATGATATTTTCGAAGTAATGGATCACGTCCAAATAGAAAAATCCCATTTTGTTGGGATTTCTCTGGGAACTATTCTTATCCGTCAGTTGGCCGAAATGCAACCCAATCGTGTGGACAAGATGATTATGGGAGGTGCTATATTGGAGTTAAATCTTAGATCAAGAATACTTATGTATTTTGGCAATGCCACCAAGTCTGTTTTACCATATATGTGGTTGTATCGTTTTTTTGCATTTATCATCATGCCCAATCGCAACCATAAAGAATCTCGGATTTTATTTATCCGTGAAGCCAAAAAACTCTATCAAAAGGAGTTTATCCGTTGGTTTAAACTCACCTCGGAAATCATCCCCAAGTTGAGGATTTTCAGAAAAGCTTCGGTGGATAAACCCACACTCTACATTATGGGAGATCAAGATTATATGTTTCTTCCCTCTGTACGAAAGGTAACCGAAAGCCATCCACTTTCGCATTTATTGGTATTGGAAGAATGTGGACATGTGGTCAATGTGGAAAAGCCCGGAAAATTTAACGATGGTATGTTGTTGTTTTTGAACGGATGTTAAGAAAATACCACGGTTTTGTTTCCATAAACCATCACTTTTCGATTGACGTGTAGTTTTAGTGCACGAAGCAGAACGATTCGTTCCATATCTCTTCCTTTTTCGATAAAATCCGCAATAGAATTTAGGTGGGTAACCCTTGTGATGTCTTGTTCAATGATGGGTCCTGCGTCTAATTCTTCGGTGACATAGTGACTGGTGGCTCCAATGATCTTTACGCCACGTTCAAAGGCCGAGTGGTAGGGTTTGGCACCTGGGAAAGCGGGTAAAAAAGAATGGTGAATGTTGATGATTTTGTGGGTGAATTGGTCGATAAGTTGGGGAGAAACAATTTGCATATACCGAGCCAAAACGATAAAATCTACCTCATGTTCTTTGAGTAACTCCAATTGTTTTGCCTCTGCCTCAGGTTTATTGTCTTTATTTACGGCAATGTAGTAAAATGGGATTTCAAAGCGTTTGGCAATGATTTCAAGATCGGGATGATTGCTCAGAATAAAAGGAATTTCAGCGGCCAACTCTCCGTATTCTTGTTTGGCCAAAATGTCATACAGACAATGCTCGTATTTGGACACAAAAACCGCCATTTTTGGTTTTTTATTTTTCAGATAAAAATCACAATGAAGGGAAAAACGCTTTCCCAAGTCTTGGTGGAATTGAGCTTTAAAATCTTGAAAATTAAAATCATTTCCGTTTAAATCACATTCCACACGCATAAAAAATACAGCATTGGGTCGATCTACATATTGGTCAATATAGGTGATATTTCCTTGACTTTGGTGTATGAAGTTCGTCACTGCTGCAATGATGCCTTTCTGGTCAGTGCAGTACATCAACATAGTGATCTGATTCATAAATATATTTTTTTCAAAAATAGGAATTCGCTCGCTCAGGGCAATAGATTCTCAGATTTAATTAGACTGAAGCAAAAAAAAGCCCCCATTCGATGGAGGCTTTTTCTCAAAATAATGGATGTAAATTAACCCTCGTTGATCCTAAAGCCAGCGTAAGCTTCCATTCCATGTTCTGAAAGGTCGAGGCCGTTTATTTCCTCTTCCTTGTCCACTCTCAATCCAGTAGTTGCTTTTACGATCATGAGTATGATGAATGAAGTGGTGACACAAAATGCACCAACAATTCCAACACCGATCAATTGAACTAAAAATTGATCAAAACCGGCCATAGCTCCAAAAATTCCTACAGCTAGTGTTCCCCATATACCACAGATCAGGTGAACTGCAACTGCACCTACAGGGTCATCCAATTTAAGCTTGTCAATCAAGGCAATACCCAATACAACAATAATACCAGCAATCAATCCAATAAGAATGGCATCGGTGGGACTCATCTGGTCTGCACCGGCGGTTATTCCAACCAAACCTCCCAAAACACCATTCATAAACATGGTCAAATCGAAGTTTTTATAAAGAAGATTAGAAAAGAATGCTGCAGCGACCCCTCCGGCAGCAGCTGCCAATGAAGTGGTGACCAAAGTTAAAGATGTCAATTCTGGGTCAGCAGACAAAACGGAACCTCCGTTGAATCCGAACCATCCCAACCAAAGGATAAACACACCCGCAGAAGCGATGGGCAGATTGTGTCCAGGTAAAGCTTTTGGCTTCCCGTCTTTATCAAATTTTCCAATTCTTGCACCCAAAAGATAGATGGTGATCAAAGCACCCCATCCTCCAACAGAATGAACCAATGTTGATCCTGCGAAGTCATAAAATCCCCATGCATCGAGGAATCCACCGCCCCATTTCCAGGCACCTACGATGGGGTAAACCAGTCCAACGTAAAGCACTGCAAAAAGCATAAATCCTGATAGTTTGATGCGCTCAGCAACCGCCCCTGAAACGATCGTCGCGGCAGTAGCAGCAAACATTCCTTGGAAGAGAAAATCAGTCCACCAAGTGTAACCCCCGTCTGCATATCCGAATCCCATTCCTCCCTCGGGAGCTGTGATTCCAAATCCTGCAAATTTGAGTAGTCCCATATCTCCATCTTCAAAACCAGGGTACATCAGGTTAAAACCACCGATGCAATACAAAAGCAATCCAACGGTGATCACAAAAAAGTTTTTAAATAAAATGTTGATGGTATTTTTTTGGCGGGTCAATCCGATTTCCAAAAAAGAGAATCCCAAGTGCATAAAAAATACAAGGGCTGTACAGACCATCATCCATACATTGTTTATTGTTAAAATTGTAGTTTCCATAATTATTTGTTAGTTTAATGAGTCGTTTCCTTTTTCTCCGGTTCTAATTCTGAAGGCTTCTTCAACGGGTAAAACAAATATTTTACCGTCTCCCACCTTGTCTGTTGCGGCAGTGTCCAGAATGGCTTTGATTGTTTTTTCTACAAAAGGTTCGGAGACTACTATAGATAAGTATCTTCTTTGAATTTCTGAAGTACTGTAGGAAATTCCACGATATACGTGACCTTCTTTTTCGTTGCCTACTCCAGTTACGTCCCAGTAGCTGAAGAAGTTTACTTCAACACCGTGAAGGGCTTCTTTGACCTCATCAAATTTTG
>Ga0233444_10003037_pt1 | contig 16978 bp, 9 predicted proteins | sample SI_124_October20_6_FD_182792 | JGI IMG/M metagenome (GOLD analysis project Ga0233444, IMG submission 182792) | Seawater microbial communities from Saanich Inlet, British Columbia, Canada - SI_124_October2016_10_MG | ecosystem: Environmental > Aquatic > Marine > Inlet | place: Canada: British...
GCGCCGACCGAACCCCGTTATTACAGTCCAATTTTCGGAGAATATTTGACCGCTGGCAGCGTATCAACCGCCGGGGCTTTTATGCCCATGCGCACGGCCGGTGCGAAAACCAAGGCCCTGCTACTACAGGCTGCAGGCCTACTCTGGCAGACTGATGCGGTGCAATTATCGACCGATGCCGGCTGGATTGCGCACTCGGATGGGCGACGCGTGTCCTACGGGGGACTGATTGAAGTCATCCAAGACCATAACCTTGAGCCCCCTAAAACCGTTGACTTGAAACCCACATCCGCCTTTAGCGTGCTGGGTTTCCCCAAGAAACGTATTGAAGCCCCGGAGAAAGTAACCGGCCGCGCCCTCTTTGGTATCGACATCAAACGGCCCGGCATGATTTATGGCGCCGTCGCAAGACCCCCAGTATACGGCAGCCGAGTGATCGCCTTTGATGACAAAGCCGCTCGCGCCATACCCGGGGTCTTGAAGGTTAAGGCGATCGATGCCGGCGTTGTGGTTCTTGCCACAGACTACTGGACGGCAAGCAAAGGTGCCAAAGCGCTGACAATACAGTGGGATGATCTGGGGCTCGGCCAACTCTCGACGGCATCCTTCACCGAAGAATATCGAGCATTGAGCAAAACCGATGGTCTACTCGCTGAGGACATCGGCGATGCCAAAGGGCTTCACGAGACCGCAAGCGCCGTTCATGAGGCCGTCTACGAGATGCCCTATTTAGCCCACGCCACCATGGAGCCCATGAATTGCACAGCGCAGGTCTTTGACGACCGGTGTGAAATTTGGGTCGGCACCCAAAACCAGGGTAACGACAGAACCGTTGTCGCCAAGATGCTTGGGCTACCGGAGGCAAGCGTTGTAATCAATCGTACCTTGATGGGCGGAACCTTCGGTCGCCGAGCGAGCAAAACGGCCGACTTTATTACCGATGCCGTACAAGCGGCTCAGGGAGAAACGGTCCCCGTACAAATTATTTGGTCCCGTGAGGAAGATATTCGCGGCGGCCACTATCGACCGTTGTTTGTGCATCGCCTACGTGGCACCGTCGATACCGAGGGTTACCCCGCCTCTTGGCATCAAACCGCGGTGGGCCAATCCATCATGCAGCACACCAAACATGACCCAACGTATATGGTTCGAGGCATCGATATTTATTCTGTCGATGGTTGCTTGCAGGAACCCTTCGGCGTCTTCCCCTACGGCACGTCGTACCGAATCCCCCATCACCGTGTTGAAAGTCACAACCCGCCAAAGATCGGCGTACGACCCCATGAATGGCGAGCCGTGGGACACACGCACACAGGGATTGCCTACGAATGCTTTTTAGACGAGCTAGCCCACCTCGGTGGTAAAGACCCCTTAGCGCTTCGACTGCATCTGACCCAGGATAATGACCGAATGCACCAATTGCTCTTGCGACTCAAAGAAGCCGCAGACTGGGATCAACCCTTGGCAGCCGGACGGGGGCGCGGTGTGGCAGCTAGAGTCTATTCAGTGTCCCCCATCGCACAAGCGGTCGAAGTGACGGTCGCCCGCGATGGCACCTTCACCGTTGATCGCGTGGTCTGCGTGGTCGATTGCGGTTTTGCCGTCAATCCCTTGGGAATCGAGGCCCAAATTCATGGCGGCGTGATGCTGGGACTCAACGCGGTGGCGTACGGCGCGATCGATTTGGTGGATGGCCAGGTCCAACAAAGCAACTTTCATGACGCTCGGGCATTACGATTTAATCAGATGCCTGCCGTCGAAGTTCACATTATGCAAAGTGATGCGCCGCCCACCGGGGTGGGTGAGCAAGCAACGACGCCGATCGCACCCGCGGTAGCAAATGCCCTATTTCACGCGACAGGCAAAAGGATTCGGCAGTTCCCCCTGGACCGGCACGGCTTTATCCTTAAGGCCTAAGCGTGCGCCTGACCGGCAATCTAAGGACCGGGTCTGACCAGATGAGGTGGCTGTTCTCGCGCCTTAAACTATTCTGACGTGCCTTCGATCCGCTGCTTTGCTGCGGCCATGACCGAGTTCTTCACTTCCGGGAATGCGGCCAAGAAGGAATCAAACTGAGCCCGGTCCAGAGCTAACAACTCGCAAAAGCCCGCGGCATGAACATCCGCAACTCTTGGGCTGTCCGTAATTAGGGCGAGCTCCCCAAAGAACTCGCCTGAACCTAACAGGATGGGTCCTTGCGGCAAGGTGACTTCGACCGCGCCACTTCCAATAAAATACATAGCCTCGCCAATATCGCCCTCCTCACAAACTACCTCGCCTGGTAAAAACACTACAGGGGTTACTTGTAAAGCCAACGCATCAGCTTGGTCCTCAGTCAAAGCTGCAAACAGCGGGACTTTTAAAATCAAGTCTTTGACGCTCAGAGAAATCTCGAGTGCAGGCATCAAACCAGCCTGTTGTTTTTTCGCTTCTAAGGGGCTCCGAAGTTTGATTGCTACATCCGCTGACACCATCATAGCGCCCGCTAAACGACCCAAAGTGTCGAGCTCCAGATTAACCAAATTAAGATCATGCAGGCGTTGTTCCAGCGCCGCACAGTAATCGGGGAATTGCGCCGATAAGGCATTGAGATTTTTTTTAAGGCCGACCAATCGCTGTGCTATAGCTTGATGAACCGCGTCAGCCTGCGCCTCACCCATGGAGCCAAACAAGACCGGCGTCGGCATAGCCATCACCGCCTCTAACGCCAGCTTCTTTGCAGACAGTAACTCAAACCGCCGCCCGAGGCGATGCTCAAGGAACCGCGCAATACTCAGATGCCGATGACACCAAACAGCAAATTTAAAATCAGCGCCGAAATCAGCCTCTCTAGCACCCTTGGCTTCTAGCCCCGGCAGCCCCTCATGCCGAAGCGCATCCAAGCCGTCTTCAACAAATTGAACTAACCGACCAAAAAGCTGGCCATCAATCGCATCTTGATCCAGCATCTGCTTGTATTGCCTGCGCTCCAACCCCATCAGCACCGAGAGCCCGAGTGTTGTCCACTCCTGCGCTGTCACCTCGGGCAATGTCGGCGCATCCAGCGTCTGCTCCGCGCTTTCGCCCACCTCAGCCGTAACGCCCGCCGCAGCAGCCGCTATCGGCTTTACTGGGCTTTGGTTCCGCAGCGCAGCGGTTGTATTGCGAATCTCAATCAACGCACCCGCGCGCAAGACTTCATCCACATTAGAGAGTCGGTCCAGTTTTAACCACCGCATTAAGACACTGATCGTGGTTGCATTCACAAATAAAGTTGACAGCACGAATAAGCTGACCAAGACGACAATAAACCGTTTATCTGCTTCAGCGAATTGCGTATTTTCCAAAACAATCAATGCCAGCGCCAAAGACACGGCTCCTCGAAGACCACCCCAAGTCATCACCGCTTTATAAGCCCCTGAAACAGGGCCAATCAGTCTCAAGCGTTCAAAAACGCTCAGCAATCCAAAAACGATTAAACACCGGGCCGCTGTAGCGGTTGCAATCAAAACAAAAAGCGAGCCGATCATGGCTCGATCCATATCAACCATGAAACTCGCGATCACGATACCCATCACAACAAAAATGATTGAATTCGCCCAAAAGCCAAGTTGCTCCCAGCCTTCGTGGAGCGCGTGGATCTCTCGTAGATTTAAGATTCGGTCAGAAGTTGCACTAAAATACAATCCTGCGCTGACCACCGCCATGACACCCGACACATGTAAAAAGTGTTCGGCAAAGATGAATGAGAAATAAGCTAACGCAACGCTGAGAGCATGATTCACCAATGGGCTATTTTTGATCAAATCGATGATGTGACCAAAGACAAAGGCGGTAAAGAGTCCAACAACAACGCCACCCAAAAAGACTTTCAAGAATCCGATAGCGGCAGTAATGGGCTCGAAGGGCAGTCCCTCAATCATTAGCGCACTAATTATGGCAAACAAGACCAACGCAGTCGCATCGTTAAACAGACTCTCGCCTTCAACCAAGGTCGCCAATCGAGTTGGCGCGCCCACTTCTTTGAATACCCCAACCACTGCAACCGGATCGGTTGCAGAGCAAATCGTCCCGAGGAGCAAACAGGTCATGAGCGCCATACCGGTATAGGCTGACATCACTGTGCCCACAATTACCGTGGACAGCACCAGTCCGAGCACCGCTAAAACCAAAACCACCCCCATATCGCTCATGAGACGGCGAGCATCAAGGGATAAAGCAGCCTCGAAGACCAATACTGGTAAAAACAGAAACAAAATGATTTCTGACGATAACGTAAGGGAAGTGGCCCCGTTGAGCCAACTCCGCAGAGGGTCCGTGGCGTCGAGTGGAAAGATCTGCCCTATAGCGCCCATCAGCAAACCAAGCGCCGCCAGGATGACGGTGTAAGGCACTTTGATTTTTTGAGACAAGGGTACAAAAAGAACGGAGGTCGCGAGCAGGCCCGTTACCACGTAAACAAGCATCCAGATTTCGATCGCTAGTCCCTCCTAAAATCTACAAATGGGCGCCATATTATCTCAATAATATGGCTTATAAACTCGAGCGAATCACTGGCTCTGTCATAAAGATAAGGCCCTGGGATTGGTCAAATAGGTTACACGCGGCATAGAGTCTGTTGAAAACCTCACCCTTGTGCGCTTCATCGGCAATAATCGTAATAATAGCCGCTTCGCCATACTCACCAAATTGGCGATTAGAAAAAAGATCATTGGAACGCCCCATTTCAACCATAGCGGCGGCCACCCCTTCCGTTTCTCGCATGGCTTCCAGCACAGCTGGTCCACAATCTTTGTGCACTAATGCACCGATTTCTACTTGCATAAGGCCCCCCTGTTAATAAACGGCGTTTAGAATCGCTTCCGGCACATAGGTGGCGACCCGGTCTAGCTTGACCATGTACATAATCCCCTTCCCGGGCGTGTCTAATTTGCCAACAAGATACATTGCCTCAAACACAAGGTTAGCTTGCTCTTCAGAGACAATAATCCGGATGACTTCTTTCTGTTCGTCAATGGTCACGCCCAGCAGTCCCATTCGCTCTCGAATACCCGTTCCTCGGGCATAACTAATCGTCGCTCCTTGTGCCCCGATGCTCTTAGCCGCCGCCAGAACGTCTTCAGCTAAATCTTTTTGCACGACACAAGTGATCAAAAATGCATCGGATAAGTAAGTAATGCTTCGTTCGTTCATAGCAATGCCTCCGTTACGGTATTGTTTTCAGGGGACTTCGTTCGATTTAAATATTGAATGACGAGACCCATTGTCAGCACTGCCAAGATCGGGCAAATGCTGGCAAGTGATAAGATACCAAAGCCCTCAACAGCAGAGACCGCTGAGCCAAGACCTAACCCCATCGCCAAGACCAACGGCACGGTAACCGGGCCGGTCGTCACCCCCGCACTATCCCACGCCACATTGACGAATTCTTCGGTCGAGAAGATCGTTAGCAAGACACCCACTAAATACAGCGGGATCAAGACCGTCATCAGATCAAAGCCAATCACCAATTTCGCAATGCCCATTGCAATTCCGACGGCGACGCCAGTCGCCACACTGTACATGAGCATCGACTTTTTGAAGGCCCCATTGGTTAAGTTCTGCACCGTTAAGCCCAGCGCATTAAGCGCTGGCTCTGCCAAGGTCGCACCAAATCCCATGAGAAAGGCAAAGGCAATCACAATGCAAATGCCCACAAGTTCAGGAAAGATCGGTGAGAACTGGCTAACAGGCAACTCCATAAAAGCCGCTGGCAAAACGCTCCCTGTCTGAGATCCAATAGCGCCCAGCCCATAGGTCAAGCCCACATTAAAGATGCACATTCCAACGATGCTGAGCATTAATCCATAAAAGGTCACCATTCGGTTGGGTAACTTAGACCGCAACACGATGAACAAGACAAACATTAAGAACAATACCAACGGTAAGATGGCCCGAACCCCAGTGACGATTTCAATCAGAGGCGTTTGGTCCCAGGCTGTCGGCGCGACAGCGACCGCATCCGATGCCAATTGCGCTGCCTGCCGAATCTCATCAGGCGTGACCGTAAGCGACATAAAAATCGCAAGAATCAGCACCGCCAAAATGGGAAATAAGGAGGCCAAGGTCACAACCCCGAAGCCGGAGAGCGAGGATTGGCCCTTCCCAGCCGCGTTGGCGATCCCAATACCCAAAGACAAAACCAAAGGCACCGTCACCGGCCCCGTCGTCACAGCGCCGCAATCCCACGCGAGCCCGAGCACCGAGCGAAGATTCGGATCAAGCCAGGCGTACCCCGTTAAAATCATAACTGGCGCCAAAGCGCAGTAAATCATCGGTTTAAGAGACCAACCGCGGACAAACCGAACGGTTCCTAGAATTGCAGCTAAACCAACTCCGCCCCCCACCATCAGCACCAGTGGCATCGTCCAATTATTTAAAAGCTCATACAAATAAGGGGCTGAATTCACATCAACCGAAGACCCAAAAGCTTGCAACGCGCCGATCGCCGGTTCGGCAAAGGTGACGCCCACCCCCAACATACCGATAATAATGAGCACCACCGTCATCGATGCCTTTTTCGGCAGGTTATCGCCGATCAGAGAACCGAATGGCATGAGGCCCGTGTTGAGCCCCTCCATAAAAATTGCCAACCCCACAATCACCGCCATCAAGCCGCCGCCCAGCATCAGCGCCGAGTCAATGGGATGCCTCAGAATTAAAATTTGAAATAGGATCAAGTAGGCCGCGAGCGGTACCACAGCCTTTACTTGATCCATGACACGGGTATAGCAATAAGGCCCAATCAAGGCCAAGGATTGCCGCAACGAGATATCGAGGCGTTTGTCGACTTTAGGCGCGCTCGGGTCAACCTTTGGCGCCAGCACATTGTAGCTGATGGTTTTATGATGGAAGGCCACGGCATTCAGATAGTCCGAATAACGCATATTTAGGTTCCCCTAGTACGTCAAAGATAGGTGCTCTTAACAGAAACTACTACATCCGATCCAAAATACTAGCTTTAACTTAATAAACGCCTTAATCCTTAATCCCCTCAAAGCCTCAATAGACCGCATCACAGCATATTATCAGCCTGATTGAGTAATGCTGCCTGCAATCAGCACGGCTCGCTCTCCAATAACTTAGCGTGACGCCGCCGCAGATCAGATGTCGGCGGCTGTTTTCTCAACTGGAATCGAATCGAACGTGGTAAGCTCCGACTCTCAGCGTCCTCTAATGATCAACCCAACAGATCGACAGGCAAACGCCCAGTTTGACCATTATCCGTTAATCCGGTGGCGCCAATTAAAAAGGAACGTGCGTGCAATCGATTCCATTTTTATTACTGCTGACCCTCTTTGGGTTGACGGCGTGCGAAGCCCCTAGCAAGGTCCAAAAACCCACTATTGCGCCCCCCGTTGCTGAGCAAGTGCCGACCTGGATCGGCGCCGGAGATCAACGGCGTCTGGATGAATATTATTGGATTCGGGATGATGATCGGTCCGATCCAAAGGTCTTGGCGTTGCTCGCGGCTGAGAACGCGTATGGCCAACAACTGATGGCTCATACCGAAAGACTCCAAACGACCCTCTTTCAAGAAATCACCAATCGATTGCCCAAAAACGATGCGACGGTTCCAATCGCACTCGGTGGCTACCAATACTATCGCGCCTTTGAGCCCGGACTCGAACACCCTGTCTATAAACGCTTCCAGAACAATAACCCCGACACAACGGAAGTCGTGCTGGACGTCAATCAACTTGCCCAGAACTTTGACTATTTTGCGGTGGGCAACTGGGTCGTCAATCCGGCGCAGGACCTCATTGCTTATGCCGAAGACACCCTTAGCAGGCGGATCTACACGCTCAGAATCAAAGCCGTCGGATCTGACATCACGCAGCCAGACGTAATCACCGGCGCCGCCCCGTCGATGGCCTGGAGTCAGGATGGTCAAAGCTTGTTTTACATCAAGAAACATCCGCAGACGCTTCTCGAACATGAAGTCTATCGGCATCAACTCGGCACGGATCAAAGCCAGGATCAGTTGGTGTATCGGGAGACAGACCCAACCTACTCACTTTGGCTGGAAGAAAGTCGTAGCAAAGCCTTCATCTTTATCAGGGCGAGCAGCACCGAAAGCACCGAGATTCTAATCATTCCTCGCAAGACCCCTCTGGCTGCGCCCTACCCGTTGCTTGCACGCACAGACCAGCATGAATACCGAGCGCGGCATCTCAATAACCATTTCTACTTGCTGACAAACGATGAGGCTCCGAACTACCGGTTGATGCGCGTTGAGGCGAAGCATGCGAGCGATCAATCAGCATGGGAGCCCGTAATCACCCCCGATCCCGGAACGTTCATCGAGGACTTTGAAGTTTTCGAGACCTTTATCGTGACCAAGGAAATCGAAGCTGGCATCGCGCGGCTGCGAATTTATGACCAAAGCGGTCAACCCATCCGGGATATTCCAATCCAAGATATTCCCGCTACCCTCAATCTATCTGCTAATCCGGATGCGACCTCAACAGTCATTCGGTATGAGCTCAGCAGTTTGAAGACACCAGACAGCACGCTGGCTTTCAATACCGAAACCGGCGCCACACAATTGCTCAAGCAAGCTCAAGTAGACGGCAGTTTTAACCCAGATCACTACACAACGGAGTATCACACCTTCAGCGCTTCCGACGGCGCAGAGGTACCCATTTCACTGGTCTATAACCACACGTTAAAACGCAAACCCAGACCAGCCTATCTGTACGCCTATGGATCTTACGGATATTCCACCGAACCTTATTTTCGATCTTCTAGCCTATCGTTGTTAGACCGTGGGTTCGTTTTTGCCATCATCCATGTTCGCGGTGGCCAAGAACTTGGCAGGCAATGGTACGAACAAGGCCGTCTACAGCAAAAGAAAAATACCTTTACCGACTTTATTGAAGGGTCTCGATATCTAGCCTCTACCGGCTTGGCGGATCCCGACAACCTATTCGCCGCGGGCGGCTCTGCCGGCGGTCTGTTGATGGGCGTCATTGCTAATGAAGCGCCCGAAGTCTATCAAGGCATCATTGCCAAAGTGCCATTTGTTGACGTTGTAACGACCATGCTAGATGACAGCATCCCGCTCACCACTTCCGAATATCGAGAATGGGGCGACCCAAAGATTAAAGAGGACTTCGACTATATGTTGTCTTACTCGCCCTATGATCAAGTCAAAGCGCAAGGTTATCCCAACATGCTGGTCACGACCGGGCTCCATGACTCTCAGGTTCAGTATTTTGAGCCCGCGAAATGGGTCGCTCGACTTCGTCGCTTGAAGACCGATGAAAACCATTTGATATTGGATACGGATATGGCCTCGGGCCACAGTGGACCCTCGGGCCGCTATGAGCGGTACCGAAAGACGGCGCTAGAATATGCTTTCATTTTGGATCATTTAAAAACCACGCCGTGACGTGCGCATGGCGCAATTAGACCTTACACAAGTTCTGTTCGCGCTAAGCCTTAAGCCAGCACTATAACTTAGCGCCGATGATGCAATCGCACCGGTAACGATTTAATCCCCCGTATAAAATTATTTGGATTCCGCTCTGCCGCACCAACCACTTCGATATGTTCATATCGCTTATAAATTTCTTCCCAGAGCACGCGAAGTTGCATTTCCGCCAACCGGTTGCCCATGCAACGATGAATCCCAAAGCCGAACGCAACATGCGCGCGGGCATTGGGACGGTCGATCATGAGTCGATCCGCCTCAGGAAAGACACTTTCGTCCCGGTTACCGGACAGGTACCACATCACCACCTTCTCACCTGCCCGAATCAGTTCCTCCCCCAAACGCTGGTCGGCCAAAGCTCGGCGGCGCATGTGAATCACAGGTGTCTGCCAACGAATCATTTCAGAGACCATGTTCGGGATCAGTTCTGGACGATCCATCAGCAACCGGTGCTGATCCGGAAACTCGTTCAGCGCCAGGACCCCACCCGAGATACTGTTGCGCGTGGTGTCATTGCCCCCGACGATGAGTAGCAAAATATTGCCAAGAAACAGCATCGGGTTCTCGGTCATATTTTGGGTGTCTTTACCGTGGGCCATCATCGAGATTAGGTCAAACTTTGGCGGCCGTGAGACCCGGTCCTGCCAGAGGCCCATAAACGTTCCAGCGCAGTCCATCAGATCCGCTTTGCGCTGCTCGGGGTCCAGGACTTCCGCCCCGGTTAACTCGGGTGTATCGGTCGTGATATCAGACCAGTGAATGAGTTTTCGTCGGTCTTCGTAGGGGAAGTCGAACAGGGTGGCGAGCATTCGCGCGGTTAACTCAACCGACACCTCATCAACCCAATCGAACGTGTCATTGGCGGGCAGATTACTCAATATATCAACCACGCGCTCTCGAATCATGGGCTCAAAATTCGCCAAGTTACTGGGCGCGACCGATGGCGCGACCGTTGCACGCTGGCGATCGTGATCTGGCGAGTCCATTGCGATGAAGTTTTCGATCACAACGTCTGTACTCTGCAGCGATTCCTGAGGGGGCGTTTCCGCAATGGCGATGCCATCGGCTGATGAGAACACCTGATGATTGGTGTCGACCGCCTTAATCAGTTCATGGGAGCTAACCGACCAGTAGGGACCTGTGGGACTATTCGGCTGAAAATGCACCGGTGCTTCCGCGCGGAGTTTTGCAAACGGCGCTTGCCAGGTATCGTTGAGATACAGCTGCGGGTCGCTTACGTCGATGGCGCGCAGGTCTAGATCAGAACCTTTGGCTTCACTCATAGGGCGTTACATCTAAGACAAGAGGGTCTTCAACATAAGTGAAATGTGACAACCTGGCAACCCGCTGCCGGGGCGCTCGGTTTGAACAAGAGCGATTTAACGCAACGCTTTCACCGCTACAGTTATTTGCATCCGCAACGACCCTTGTTCAGATAGCGTGCGTCGTTGGAGCCGTCTAATCACTTGCAGCTTGGTAGACTCGAACATAATCAACCAACATACGCTGCGGCAAGCGCGTAGATTGATCTGGGGAACCCGGCCAGTTGCCCCCCACCGCCACATTGAAAATTAAGAAGAAAGACTTTCGAAACGCAGCAAGGTTGGCATTGTCCGTTATATCGAACTTTAAGTAACTCACGCCATCAACGAGCCATTCCAACTGCGTTTCCTGCCAGACCAAACTGAACACATGGTACTGCCCGTGATAGTTTTCACCGCCGTTAAGCTTCTTACCACCAGAACCGGTGTTTGGATATTGGGCCTTATTACCCTCATTCTGCCAATGCACGGTGCCGTAAACCCGATCGTCTTCCTGGCCTAATAGTTCCACAATATCGATCTCACCGCTTTGGGGCCAACCCACCTCCGGAAAATTCGCCCCGAGCATCCAAAGCGCAGGCCAAATGCCCTGACCCGTCGGCAGGGCCGCACGGATATCGACTCGACCATAGGTAAATTCAAATTTATCCTGCGTCGTCAGTCGAGCCGAGGTGTAATCGCGACCGGCAAAAGACTCTTCTCGCGCCTCAATGACCAGCAAGCCTTCTCGCAGATACGCATTTTCAGCCCGGTAATATTGCAACTCGTTGTTACCCCCACCGTTACCATTGACCTCGGGTTTCCAATGTTGCGTGTCGAGCGTCGACGCCTCAAACTCATCCGAGAACGTAAGCGCATAACCAGGGTAAGACGCAGGTGCTTGAAAGCCTGCAATGGGGTTTGGGTTCACCCAGTTGGTGCCTGGCGGCGCCAGCTGATTGACCGGCTCACCGGGCCCATCAATATTCGCCCGCCACCGGACATTATCCAACTGAAACACGGTACTGGTGAATTCAGCGGCCCAAATAACAATGCCGGTATCAATGTTGCGCAACTCCAACCCTTGTGCGACCAAGTCATCAATTTCGACCACATACGTCACCCAAACTCCGGTCGAGGCATCAGCTAAAGCGTAGTCACCTGACGTGCAGTCGTAGACGCAGTCCACCTTCATGATCATACTGGGATCACCCGAGATGATTTTGACATCAAATTCCAATGTACCCCGCCCATAGGCACTGAGATCAACCGGGCCTGCCGGGCCGGTCTTTAAATACAACCCTGCCAGTTTCCCGGCCCCTGAATGACTCACCTGCAGCACTGATCCGCGATCTGGATCACGCGCGATCTGCCAACTCATATTCGGGCAACCTTCGCCGCCATCGTTCTCACAGGAGTTGTAATCAATCCCCGCGTCGAACGCGCCGATCACCTCAAACGGTGCACCAACCAAACTCAGCGGGCTCGTCGCGTCGGACACCGAGCCGAGCACCGTGAGCATTTCGACCTCGGCCGTCACGACCACCGCTCGATCTTGGAACACCGCATTACCCGCGCTGTCGATCACCTCATATCGCACGATGTACTGCCCTGGTTCTGCACCCTTTAAGGCACCCAACCCGGTCACCGTAATCTGGTTGCTTAGCGGTCCATCTTCTTGATCAAGGGCGGTTGCCCCAGGATCGAAATAGTCGTCGCCTTCAACCAGGGTGATCGACGCCGCTCCAATCAGTGAGATCACCGGCGGCTGATCCTCATCGCTATCGAGAATGCCATCGCCATCGGTGTCCATAAGCGTTTGTAACTGCGCAACCACCGTCGAACTGGTGCCACGCTCAGCAAAGGAGCCCACAGCACCATCGATTAGGGCATTGCCCGCAAAACCAAACAAATGTCTCAAAATCAACAGACCATCGGTCAGAGGCCGAACCTCACCATCACCATCAATATCCATCGCAGATCTATTGGCGGTGAGGTGCGCATCGATTGCACCTGCGTCAATGCGTTTTGAATTCTCGCCCACAGCACCTTCCGTTAAGGCGCTGCCCGAAAATCCAAATAAATGACGCAGAATGAGCAAACCATCTGTGAGCGGCTCAAGTTCCCCATTATCATCAACATCAAGCGTGAACACGCTTGTCGTTTCATTCGCCGCCACTGGGTTCATCCAGCAGAGTGCGCCACACAGGATCAGCCGTAAAATCTGTTTCATCGAAACCCTACCCAACAACAAAAGGAACCCTTCCAGCGCCACGCTATCCAGGTCTTGATAAAGCGCGTGATCGATGACCGCCCGCGCAATCGCTCGGCCTGCTCGCGTGGTTTGCATCAACCAAGCCCTCGCTCACTCCCCAGTCTCGCAGACCCAACCCCGGGCAGAAAGATCCATACGATAAGAGGGGGCTTCCGTGCGTTAAGGCTCAAAAGCCGAGATAGTTGCAGCTTTGATGCTGCCAGGCGCGCTGTCGCAGAGCAATCCGGTCTGGATCTCGGTTTTGGCCATGGCCGGGATAAACCTTAGCTGCTTACGCCTTCAAGAGCGTGCGGCTTAGACCTCATCGCGATTGAGCGCCTTGAGAAACTGCCCAACGTCTTGGGCAGACTGTTCTGGCACTTCTTCCATCGGAGCATGACCGACGTCGTCGTAGATAATGACCTCACTGTGCGGCATCGCCGCTTGAAATTGATCCGCTGTCGCCACGCTGATCACGCTGTCCTCTCGGCCCCAAAGTATCAAGGTTGGCTGCGTCAACACCGATAGATCTTCAGACTGACGGCCTGGGCCTTGCCATGAATTGAAGCGGCCGAGGATCGCGTCTCGCGTGCCTGCCCGCAGCGCCAGTTCGTAATACCGCATGATGAGCGCATCGGTTACCACCGGTGAGTCATTGTAGGCCGATTTAGCGCCTTGGACTGCGAGGTAGTATGGATCAATCCGAGCCGCGATCGCCCGAAACCAAGGTTGCCTGAGGAGCTTAAAAGCGAGCGGCGATTCCTGATCAGGCTTTGCGTCGCGACGCGCTCGATACCAGGCCGAAGGACCAGTCGCATCAACCAATATGAGCGCCAAAACCGACTCAGGATGTTTAAGTGCGTACCGCCACGACACGCCACCACCCATTGAATTTCCACCCAAAACAAACGCGTCTAGGTTTAGGTGCGTTGTGACGGCCTGTACAACTCGCAACTGAGCAGCACCGCTGTAATCGCCGCTGGGCACGGCGCCGGTTAAGCCATGCGCGGGCAAATCAAGGGTTACAATCCGATATGTCTTGCCCAGACGCTCGACCCAAGGCGCCCAAGTGTGCAGCGAGGCCATGCTGCCATGAATCAGAACAATCGGCACCCCGGTGCGGTTGCCCTCATCTCTGAAATGGATCCGCGCGCCGTCGTCTAACGTCAGAAATTGGGAGGCGGGACTGGTGTATTTTGCATCCACCGCCTCCGCCGGAAGGTCGCCCTGATACAGCCACGCACCAAGGGCTACTAGGATCAATAAAACCAACGTAACTCGGGGGCCAACCCTTCGCTTTTTCATGGCAGCACGCCTTCTTTAGATTTGATTTCTCTTTTGGTCACCGAGAGCGCGCACCATCGGCATTGGTAATGCACCAACATTGATTGCTCGCCCAAGGCTATGGCATTTGGCGCCTCGCTAATTTGACGCGGGCCCGCCTGCCTGAACTCGCTCTGTTTATCGAGCACGTAATTATTTGAACCATCGATCTTAAAATGGTATCCGCCTAACGCAGCCTCCACCCGATTCACTCAATAAGCGCGATGCGCGGCGTCGGCCAAGTCACGTCGGCTCACGCCTCAAAAAGCGCAAGCGCCTACTGCGAAGCTCTTCGCCAGCCCCCACGCGAACACGATTTTTGAGTCGAAACCGGGCAACCTACCAACCTGCGCCTAGGCCGAAAATCGTTTAATGACCTGCTTGCCCAGAGCCATCATATGCACCTGGTCCGGACCGTCGGCTTGACGACACCAGCGAGCGTAATTAAAGGCTTCGGCCATCGGATAGTCGGCCGTTAAACCGCCGGCGCCGTGAATCTGCATACAACGATCAATGACGGTTTGCGCCATGAGTGGCACTGTGATTTTCGCCGCAGCAATATAGTCCCGAGCATCCTTGGCGCCCAGTTCATCCACCCGCCGCGCTGTTTTCAAGGTTAGCAGCCTTGCTTGCTCGATCTCACTAAACGACTTCGCTAAATCCTCAAGTACCGATTGATGATCCGCCAACATCCGACCAAAGGTTTCTCGCCGGGTTGCGCGCTGGCAAGCCAATTCCAACGCCCGCTGCGCGCACCCAATCAGACGCATGCAGTGATGAATGCGGCCCGGCCCAAGCCGGCCTTGGGAGATTTCAAACCCTCGGCCCTCACCAAGAAGGATGTTTTCTTTGGGCACCCGAACATTCTCAAATAACAATTCAGCATGACCCAAAGGCGCGTCATCATAACCAAGGGTCGTCAATGGTCTAATGACGGTCAATCCGGGCGTATCTTTAGGTACAAGAATTTGGCTTTGTTGGAGATGCCGGTTGGCATTATCTGGGTCAGACTTGCCCATGACGATTAAGATCTTGGTACGCTCGTACGGCGCGTTGGTGATAAACCACTTGCGGCCGTTAATCACGTAGTCTTCGCCGTCACGCTCGATTCGCGTTCGAACATTAGTGGCATCACTTGACGCGACATCAGGCTCGGTCATGGCGTAAGACGATCGAATCTCGCCGTCCAAGAGCGGCTTCAGCCACTGCTCTTTTTGGGCCTCAGTACCATATTTTAAGAACACTTCCATGTTGCCCGTGTCCGGGGCGTTGCAATTGAACACCTCTGGTGACCAAAGCACGCGTCCCATAATTTCGGCGAGCGGACTGTACTGCTCATTGGTCAAGCCGCCGTGATCCGCCGGCATCCAAAGGTTCCATAACCCTGCGGCTTTAGCCAGGACTTTAAGCTCTTCCATTAAGGGCACTGTCGAGAAGCGATCTGAGAGCCCATTAAGTTGATCGTGATAGCGCTGCTCATTCGGATAAATATGCTGATCCATAAAGGTCAGCAGACGTGCTTGAATATCAGCAAGGTCCTGTTCAGTGGCGGTCATACAGCTTCCCAAAAAAAATTTCCCGCCCAGTGTAGGACTAAATTGCCTCAGACACTAGGGTTCGCGCCGATGCCGCGTTCGAGGAACGGCCTAAAGGCTATTCCAATGACGCCTGGCCAGAAAAGGACAAACCCATTATAAAAAAGGCGCTATAAAAGCCCGGCCCCTCCTGACCGATAAGGTAACGCCTTATCAGGGTCTTGGGTCAAATTCAGATTAAGCCTTAAAGCAAGTAAGACCCTCTGAATAAAGGATGTCCGGCATCCGTAATCTCTGAAAGGCTTGGTCCATTTTTAATCGGGTCAGTGGTCACTGGTCCTGGCCTAACCCATTATCGGAGCACTGGGTCTAACAAGGATCAACCTGCATCCGCAAGCGTTCTTAATCGACAGGCACCCAGGTCGCCGGTTTACCCACGCCAATATTTTTGTAAGCACCGCCTTTTTGCAGTAAGTACCCGGCGCGCGTCACAAAATCGACCGGGATTTGTGACGGGGCCGTCGCCCAAGTGTCGTTGGTCCGCCAGGCGGTGTTATAGGCTTCAAACTCGGCAGCTGAAATGACGCTGTCGCCATTGCTATCAGCAGGGTGTAACCCTGTGGTACTGCGCTCATAAGCGCCAATATCCACGGTGCCATCTAATATCCTTGGGCTACCATCCAAGTCGAGCGAGCTCGTGATGCCCGTATTTGAGCCGGCATTAATTGCTGGTGATGACGCAAGCACATGAAAATCGTTGTTTTCAACATCGAAAAACTTTGGATCAAGCTTTGCATTGTTCTGCTCAACGTCCCATAACTCGGATGCGGTCTGAAAAATATTATTGGTTAAGGTCGAACTGAGGCCATACCCAATACGTTGGATATCAAGGCCTTCGGTCAAGCCGGCGGCCGGCCAAACAATATTATTCGAAAGATTAAGGACCGAATAGCCACTCGCCTCTAAACAAATGCCAGAATCCTTGGTTCGATAAACCGTATTATTTAGCAAAGAGACATTGCCGCCAAAGGTATATAACCCGCAGCCTGCTTCGACGTTCGCGATCAGGTTATCCGATATTAGCGCTGACGGGCTGCCATCTGTAGCTCCT
>Ga0233444_10003040_pt1 | contig 16972 bp, 10 predicted proteins | sample SI_124_October20_6_FD_182792 | JGI IMG/M metagenome (GOLD analysis project Ga0233444, IMG submission 182792) | Seawater microbial communities from Saanich Inlet, British Columbia, Canada - SI_124_October2016_10_MG | ecosystem: Environmental > Aquatic > Marine > Inlet | place: Canada: British...
AGTTTTAGTATTTGTTTTTTTTTTAACTTTGTTTAATCTACTTTTTTTGAAGATTTTCGTTAAAATATTTCTCGTACTTGTTTTCTTCATTTTTATATTTTTCGTGATCCTCTAGAGGATCTTTTTGTTCTGTAATGTTAGGCCAAATTTCTGAATATTTGGTATTCAGCTCAAGCCATTTTTCACTCCCAGATTCTGTGTCAGCAACTATAGCGTCAACAGGACATTCTGGTTCGCAAACGCCACAATCTATACACTCATCAGGTTTAATTACAAGCATATTTTCACCTTCATAAAAGCAATCAACAGGACAGACTTCTACACAAGTAGTATGTTTGCATTTAATACATTTATCGTTAACTAGATATGTCATTTATTTAATTGTTTTTTTACTTTCTCTTTAATTTCACCCATAGTTTTTGAGTCTATATATAATAAGCCGGTCAATCTTCTCATTAAATTTGTTTCATATATATCAGCTTCGTTGTTTGAATAAATAATTTTCCAAAGAGATTCGATGACTTTCTTTTTTTCTAATTCTGGCATATTTTTAACCTCTTTTGTAAAATCTAATATTTGATTTGAATTTTTTTCTAAAGTTTTTGCATTTAAAATAAACTCATTAATCTCTGAGCTTTTTGCCCCTAAATCCAATAATGTTTTTTTTATAATTTGTTCTTCTTTTTCTGTGTAGTCCTCATCCAGTTTTGCAGCATAAATCAAAAGAGATGCAATCTTAGAAAAGGAGTTTTCTTTACAATTTACCTTGTTTTTACCTTTATCTTTAAAAAATTTAAGCATTAATTTAGATTTAAATTTTTTAAAACTTTAAAAGGACTATTAGAAGTAACTATTCTTTTTGAACTTTTTTTAATTATTTTTTTTGGGTAGTATTTAAAATAAAGTTCATTTTCTTTTTCAAAAGTTTTATAATTCATTTTTTCAATTAACTTTTGGAAATTTTGTTTATTACAACCAAGTAGGTTGAGCATTTCTGGTACTAACCTGATTTCTTTATTTTTATCTGGATTTGAATTTATTATTTGAACAAAAAGTCTTTCTAAAATATCTATTCTGACAAAATAATTTTCAAAATTTTCAAATCCGCATAGGAGCATAAAGTTTTTATTTTTTGCATTTTTATCTTCTACAAAATTTAATCCAAAAGTAGGAGGTGCTAAATTCAAAAATTTTTGGTGAAAGTTTTTCCATAATAAAATTCTCAAAGAAACAGCCTCAGGTTTTAGTAATTTGTATAAAAAAATGTGATATCTTCCAAATTTAACTCCCAGCTCTCTCAGAATTTTTCTCTCTTCTTGTCCAAGTTTTTTTAGATAATCTGTAACATTTTCTCTTTTTAAAACCCCATTATTTTCATACAGCTGATAAGCTAAGGCTTTAATTGAAGAGTTACTTTCTTTTAAATTTTTTAAGTCAATTAGACTTTTTAATACTAGCTCTATCTTTTCTTTAATCCATTTTTCAATAAAGTTAGAAAAATTCTGTTTATCTTTATTATCTAAAAGATCATCTACAATTATAAATATTTCTGGATTTAAATAGTCTTTTCCTTGCTCTAATTTTGCTATAGGAAAATCTCTCCAATAAATTTTAAAATCATTTTTAATTTCTATTAGACCTGTATCTAAAATTAATTGAATTCTTTTTTTTAGCTCTGGTCCCACAGTTTGTCTTGCTGCTTTTTTTAACGATTTAATATCTGTTTCTAGAGCTCCTGCTTTCAAATCCATTTCGAATTTTAGTCCCTTTAAATTACCAATAAATTGACCATCAATTACTACTTTATCATTCTCCATTATTTCAGTTTTAAAATCCATATCTTGTTTTAATCCTCTTGCAAGAATACTTGCTCTTTTATCAATGAATGTTCTGGTAAGTTCTTCATGCAATCTTTCAGACAATCTATCTTCTAATATTTTTGTTTTTTCAATCCAATAATTCTGATTTTCTACCCAATTAATTTTATTTGAAACATATGACCAAGTTCTAACATTTGCAATTCTATTTGACAAAGAATCAACATTTCCATCTAGATTATCCAGTTTCATTAACTGTATTCTCATGTAATCATTACTAATTTTACCATTTATTCCATTTAAGAAGTCAAATACTTTGCCAACAACCTCTATGTGGTTCCCATAGGTTTTTTTTACAAAATCTGGAATTTGACAGCACTCCCAAAGTAACTCTAAGGTATCTTTGTTATCTTTAATATTATGACTTTCCATATTATTTAAAAAATATTTCAAAACTTTTTCATCCTCACATTCATGAATTTTACGCAACCATTCTTTTTTTGGTTTTTCATTAAGTGATTTAATTAGAGCTGAAGCATTATTAAAATTTAACTTAGAGTTTCTCCAAAATAAAATTTTAATTTCTTCGAATTTATGATTTTCAAGTAGCTCAACTTCTTCTGGTGAAATATCTTTACAATTTCCAGTTATACCAAAATTTCCGTCATTTAAATATCTGCCTGCTCGACCAGCTATTTGTCCAATCTCAGATAAATTAAGTTTTCTTAATTTTTTACCATCAAATTTTCTTAAATTTGAAAAGAAAACATTTTCTAAATCCATATTAATACCCATTCCAATTGCATCTGTTGCAACTAGAAAATCGACATCACCTGATTGATATAGATTTACTTGTGCATTTCTAGTTTTAGGACTAAGGGAGCCCATCACAATTGCTGCACCACCTTTTTGTCTTCTAACTAGCTCTGCAATTGCATAAACTTCTTCTGTTGAAAAAGCTATGATAGCTGTTTTTCTATTAATCCGTGAAATTTTTTTATGACCAACAAAAGATAATTTTGAAAGTCTATCTCTATTTATGAATTCAGTATCTTCATTAAGTTTTTTTACTATATTTCTTATAGTGCTTGACCCCATAAACATAGTTAGTTTGTCTCCCCTAACGTTTAGTAATCGATCAGTAAATATGTGACCTCTTTCGTGATCAGCACACATTTGAATTTCATCTATACCCACAAAGTCCAAATGTTTGTTGATTGGCATCGACTCTACAGTGCAAAGGAAATATTTTGCATTAGATGGAATTATTTTTTCTTCACCTGTAATTAAAGCAACTTTATCTGGGCTTATTTTTTTAATTACTTTATCGTAGACTTCTCTTGCTAATAACCTTAGGGGAAATCCAATCATTCCACTATCAAAAGAGAGCATAGTTTCAATTGCAAGAAACGTCTTTCCTGTGTTTGTTGGACCTAGAACAGCAGTAATTTTATTTTTTGACATTTCTATTTATGGTACCTTTAATTATGCTCACACCACATATTGTTACACATAAAGAACAAAAATAGACTAAAACAAGACCGAATCACAATCTTAAGAGTTCTCATTTCTCCTTTATGTTTTTATAAAATAACACTTTTAAAAATATTTAATAACAATTCTTTATAATTCAGCGCTTAAGATTTATCAGTTATTTTATCGAACAAGCTAAACAAAGAGAATAATCATCCTTTAATTTTTAATATTTTCCATATACCTGAGGCAGATGCAATTATTTTATCCGCACATTTTAATTCACAAAATAAAAAAACAAGTGTGTTTGTTTTTTTCAAAATTTTTGTAAATCCTGTTATTTCATCTCCTAATTTGGAAGCACCAATAAATTTAAGATCTAATGATATTGTTACACATGGCGCATTTCCAGCTGTTCTATGAGCAGCTGTTCCGGCTCCCGCATCAATTAATGCTGATAAAAAACCACCATGAGTTATTTCTGCTGCATTTAAGTGATTTTTAGTGATTATAGTCTTAAATACATATTCTGTGTCAGATACTGTTTTAAATAAAACACCACCATTGTGCTTCATGAATCCTGGTTTAATGCTTATCTGTTCAAATTCCTGGGTCATATTTTTTTATAACGCAAAAGTTAAGATTAATAAAATTAATATTACAATAATAAAAAAATAAATAACTGATTTTTGTAATGAAGATTTTACAAGCCAACCTAACATAAAGAACTCCTATTTTTGGTGGACCGCCCAGAACTCGAATCTGGAGTCTCCCGGTTCGTAGCCGAGCGCCTTATCCAATTTGGCCAGCGGTCCTTAATTAAATAATTTTAAAGAATATATCAAAGTTTTTGATGTAATCTAACTTATAAAATAATATGTTATTTTATAAATGAGTAAAAAGTCAAAAGATGTAGTTATAACAGCTGCATTAAGAACACCTATTGGAACTTACGAGGGTTCATTAAAAGATTTAAGTGCTGCCAAATTAGGTTCGTTAGTAATCAAAGAGGCAATAGATAGCTCAAAAATTAAAGTAGAAGAAATTGATGAGGTAATTATGGGGCATGTACTCACTTCTGGTTTGGGACAAAACACAGCAAGACAAGCAGCTATACAAGCCACAATTCCAGTTTCAAAACCTGCTCATATTATTAACCAAGTATGTGGTTCAGGACTGAGATCTGTTGTTTCAGGATATCAATCAATTAAATTAGAAGAAAGTAAAATTGTTGCTGCTGGTGGACAAGAAAACATGTCTAGAGCAATGCATTCAATTTTTTATAGAAAAGATAAAAAATTATCTGAGGATATGCTGATTGATACGATGATTAATGATGGATTGACAGACTCATTTAACAATTATCATATGGGTGTTACTGCTGAAAATATTGCAAACAAATATAAAATTTCTAGAGATGAACAAGATCAGTTTGCATTATATTCTCAAGTTAAAGCACAAAAAGCTATAAGTGAAAATAAATTTATTAAAGAAGTAATTAAAATAGAAATAAATATAGATAAAAAAAAAACAATTTTTGAAACAGATGAATATCCAAGAAGCAATTTAAATTTAGAAGATCTAAAAAAACTAAAAACTGTGTTTAAAGAAAATGGAACAGTCACAGCAGGAAATTCATCTGGAATTAACGATGGAGCAGCAGCAACAATATTAATGTCTCGAAAGGAAGCGGAATTAAGATCTATAGAGCCATTAGCTACAATAGTATCATGGGCAACTTGTGGTGTGGAACCATCACTGATGGGACTTGGACCAATACCAGCAGTACGCTTAGCTTTGGCTAGAGCAAAATGGAATATTGAAGATATTGATTTATTTGAAATTAACGAAGCATTTGCAGCTCAAAGCATTGCAGTAATAAAAGATCTTGGTATTTCAAAAGAAATTGTAAATGTGAATGGAGGAGCAATAGCTTTAGGACATCCAATTGGAGCATCTGGAACTAGAATTTTAGTAACTCTTATTCATGAAATGATAAAACAAAATAAAAGCAAAGGTTGTGCAACTTTATGTATTGGTGGCGGCATGGGAATAGCAATCTGTATTGAGAGAGCCTAAAAAACTTTTTTCTGGGTATTTAGAGATTTTTATTAATAAAATTAGTCGTTTACATAAAAATCTATATTATATGTTAAAATAATAAGAGATTTATTTTTTTTAAGTATATAAATCGTTTTAAAACAATGAGTCAAAAATTACTTGTTCCAGATATCGGTGAATTTGAAAAAGTTGAGGTTATAGAACTTTTGGTAAAAGTTGGAGATCAGATTAATTTAAATGATCCTGTCGTCACGATAGAAAGTGATAAATCAAGCGTTGAAATACCATCAACTCTTTCTGGAGTTGTTGAATCAGTGAATATTAAAGTAGGAGATAAAGTTTCCAAGGGAGACTTGTTATTAAATATTTCATCATCAAAAGATAAAAATACTGAAAAACTGATTCCAAAAGATACTGAAAGTATAATTAAACAAGCTGAAACAGTTTTAAAAAAAAATGTTACTGATAAAAAATCTGTAGAGAGAAAAAAAGATACTATAATTCAAGTAACTAATGAAAATGATATTGACCCACTAGAGACCAAAGATTGGCTTGAGTCCCTATCTGCTGTAGTTGAAAAAGATGGAAATGAAAGAGCACATTTCTTAATAAAAGAATTGATAAATAAAGCTTATCTAGAAGGAGCAAATATTCCCTACACACAAAATACACCATATATTAATACAATCCCCCCAGAAGCAGAGGTTAAATCAAATGGAGATCAAAATATTGAAAGAAGAATAAGATCTCTCATTAGATGGAATGCAGCAGCTATGGTTGTGAGAGCAAATAAAAAATTTCCAGAATTAGGAGGTCACATTGGTACATTTGCATCGGCAGCAACACTTTATGATGTTGGAATGAATCATTTTTGGAGAGCAAAAAATAATAAATTTGGGGGAGATCTGGTATATTTTCAAGGGCATAGTGCACCAGGAATGTATGCCAGAGCATTTTTAGAAGGCAGATTAAATGAAAAACAGTTAGATAGCTTTAGACAAGAGGTTAAACCGGGTGGTCTTTCATCTTACCCGCATCCTTGGTTAATGCCAAAGTTTTGGCAATTTCCAACTGTATCGATGGGCTTAGGACCAATGCTTGCAATTTATCAAGCAAGATACATGAAATATTTGATTAATAGAGGATTAATCAAAGATGAGGGCAGAAAAGTTTGGGCATTTCTTGGTGATGGTGAAATGGATGAACCTGAGTCTTTAGGAGCTATTGGATTAGCTGCAAGAGAAAAATTAGATAATCTAATTTTTGTGGTTAATTGTAATCTTCAAAGATTAGATGGACCTGTAAGGGGGAATGGAAAAATTATCCAGGAACTTGAAGGAAGTTTTAGAGGAGCAGGGTGGAACGTTATCAAAGTAATTTGGGGATCGTACTGGGACTCATTAATTGCAAATGATAAAACAGGTCATTTAGTTAAGATAATGAATGAAACAGTAGATGGTGAATACCAGGCAATGAAAGCAAGAAATGGAGCATATGTAAGAGATAAATTTTTTGGTAAGTATCCAGAAACAAGTGAATTAGTTTCTAGTTTGTCAGATAAAGATATATGGAGATTAAATAGAGGTGGTCACGATCCACATAAAGTTTACGCAGCTTATGATCAAGCCTCAAAAAATAAGGGTAGTCCCACGGTAATTCTTGCAAAAACTATAAAGGGTTATGGAATGGGCAAAACAGGGGAAAGTGTTAATACTACTCACCAGACTAAAAAATTAGATGTAGATGATTTATTATATTACAGAGATCGTTTTGATGTTCCTTTAACAGATAAACAGGTAAAAAATATTGAATATTTTAAACCAGAAGAAAAATCTCCTGAGATAAAATACATTAAAGAAAGAAGAATGGATCTTGGAGGTTTTTTACCTGAAAGAACAACGTATTCAAAACCAATTAAAGCACCAGCTAAAAACATTTTTGATTTCATGAAAGTTTCAACAGGTGAAAAAGAAATGTCAACAACAATGGCATTAGTTAGAATGTTTACAAATCTTTTGAGGGATAAAAATGTTTCTCCAAGATTAGTCCCAATAATTCCAGATGAAGCAAGAACATTTGGAATGGAAGGTTTTTTTCAAAAAATAGGAATTTATGCACATGAGGGACAAAAATATGAACCAGAAGATTCAGAGCAACTAAGCTCATACAGAGAAGATAAAAGTGGACAGGTGTTAGAAGAAGGAATTAATGAAGCTGGAGCGATGTCATCATGGATTGCGGCTGCAACTTCTTATACAAACCATGATATTGAAATGATTCCTATTTATATCTTTTATTCTATGTTTGGCTTTCAACGAATAGGAGATCTAGCCTGGGCAGCAGGAGATAGTCAAGCTAGAGGCTTTCTAATAGGTGCAACTGCAGGAAGAACTACTCTAGCAGGTGAAGGTTTACAACATCAAGATGGCCATAGTCACCTTGTGGCATCCACAATACCAAATTGTGTAACTTACGATCCAACATTTCATTATGAACTGGCAGTAATTTTTAGAGAGGGTTTAAGAAGAATGCATGAAAAAAATGAAAATGTCTTTTATTATATTACAACTATGAATGAAAATTATTCTCACCCGGAGATGCCCAAAGATAAAAATTGTGAAGAAGGAATTCTTAAAGGAATGTATAAAATTAGTGACTTTAGTAGATATAAGAAAACAAAAATTCAGCTATTAGGTTCAGGCACGATATTGAGGGAAATGATGTCAGCTGCAAAAATATTACAAGATGATTATCAAATTGATAGTGAAGTTTGGAGCGTTACAAGCTTTAACGAATTAAGAAAAAATGGAATGGAAACTGAAAGATATAACTTGCTAAATCCTGATAAAGAACCAAAAGTTTCATTTGTCGAAAAATGTCTGGGAAAGACTGAAGGACCAATAATGGCTGCTTCAGATTATATGAGAATGAATTCTGATCAAATTAGACCCTATACAAATAAAAGCTTTTATTCACTGGGTACAGATGGTTTTGGAAGAAGCGATACTAGAAAAAATCTTAGAAAATTCTTTGAAGTTGATAAAGAGCATTTGGTTGCTTATGGATTAAGCGTTTTAGCAAAAGAACAGTTAATCGCATCAAAATATGCAAAAGAAGCCATTAAAAAATATAATATTGATGGAAACAAACCAATGCCTACTAAGTTATAATTATGTCAGACAAAGAAATTAAAGTACCAAATATTGGAGAATTTAAAGATGTTGAGGTAATTGAGGTGTTAGTCTCAAATGGCCAGTCGGTATTAAAAAACGATCCACTTATTACGATTGAAAGTGATAAATCTAGCGTTGAAATTCCTGCCTCGTTTAATGGAAAAGTTAAGTCAGTAAATATTAAAGTAGGAGATAAAGTTTCAGAAGGTGACTTAATATTAATTTTAGAAAGTGCATCAGAAACAAAGGAAAAGATTCAAGGAAAATCACCTATTGAAAATGAGTTTAAAAAAATTCAAATAATAAAACCTGAAATTCAACAAACTTTAATCAATCAAAGTAAGGTCACAAATATTTCACCAGCAAGCCCAAAAGCTAGAAAATTTGCTAGAGAACTTGGTGTAGATATTAATCAAGTTGTTGGCAGTGAAAAAAGTGGCAGAGTTATTGAAGATGATATTAAAAAATTTGTTTCTTCTAAAACAAAAAATGTTGAAGAAACAAAAGAAAACAAACTGAATAAAATAAAAAACGAATTTGAACATTCTGATTTTGGGGAAATAGAAGTTAAAGATATACCAAGGGTCAAGAAATTGTCATCAACTTATCTAGTAAATTCATGGACAACTATACCTCATGTCACAAACCATGATGAAGTAGACATTACTGAAATGGAAGACTTTAGAAATTCGTTAACAGATATGTATACTGGAGAAAAGAAAAAAATTACACCGCTAGCATTTTTAGTGAAAGCTTTAGTTGTTTCTCTGAAAAAATTCCCAAACTTTAATTCTTCTATAGATGATATTGAAAATGGAAAAATAACTCTAAAAAAATATTTTCATATTGGAATAGCTGTAGATACACAGCATGGCTTGATGGTTCCTAAAATTCGAAATGCTGACAATAAAAATATTAGCTATATAGGAAGTGAATTAAAAAAAATCAGTGATGAATGTAGAAATCTAAAGATAGATAAAAAAGAATTTTTTGGTGGATCAATGACAATTACTAGTCTTGGAGGTATAGGAGGTTCTTTTTTTACACCAATAATTAACTATCCAGAAGTTGCAATTTTGGGCGTTGGAAAATCTCAGGCAAAACAAATTTTAATTAATGGAAAATTCAAAGTAAGAACTATTTTACCTATATCTCTATCTTATGATCACAGAATAATTGATGGCGCAGAAGCTGCTAGATTTAATAATGATTTAAAAGAAAATTTAGGTAAAAATTTTGCCTACAAGTTAGCAGTATAAATCGCTATGACAAAAACAACATCCCTTTTAAGTGCCTTACTTTGTACTTTAATTTGGGGCACTACATTTATTGCGCAAGATACTGGAATGGATGACATTGGTCCATTTACCTTTAATGCTGTAAGATTTTTTATTGGTTTTTTAGCTATAATTCCTTTGGTATTTTTATTTGAATTTAAAAAGTTTAAATCAGAGTTTAAATCTGACACCAAAACCTTTGGTATTCTTTCATTTTTAATTGGATTATCACTTTTTCTAGGCTCAGCTTTACAACAAGTTGCACTTCTTTACACGGATGTTGCAAATGCTGCTTTTTTTACAATTTTCTATGTACCAATGGTCCCAATAATTATTTTTTTATTTAAACAACAATCCATTCATTGGAGTGTTTGGCCTTCAGTAATTTTATGTTTAATAGGTGGCTATTTATTAACAAATTTTCAAGATGCAACAGTTAGGCTTGGAGATAACCTAGTAGTTCTTGGTGCTTTATTTTGGAGTACGCATATAATTTTTACTGGGATGATTATTAAAAAATATGATCTTCCTTTAACTCTTGGAGCTATTCAAACTTTAATTGTTGCTTTATTTTCTTTCATAATTGCATCAATTTATGAAGAATTTATTTACTCAAATATTTTGAAGGAAATTAATTCTATCTTATATGCCGGAATTTTATCAGGAGGATTTGCATTTGTTTTACAAATTTATGCACAAAAAAATATATCACCTGCACCTGCAGCAATAGTTTTTTCATTAGAAGGTGTCTTCGCAACTATTGCGGCTTGGATCTTGTTAAGTCAAATCTTAGATATTAATAATTTAATAGGATGTTTATTTATTTTATTTGGAGTTTTGCTTTCTCAATTAATGCCTATTCTTAAAAAAAATTAATTATATATTATTAAAAATAAAAATAATGCAATTATAATTCTATAAATTACAAAAATATTAAGTGAAAATTTATTAATATATTTCAAAAAAAACTTAACAGTAAAATAAGAAAATAGAAAAGATAATACAATTGATAAAAAGACAAAATAATTTATCTCAAAACTTTGGTTTAAAATATCTTTTAAACTTAAAACACTTGCTCCAGTTAAAGCTGGAATAGCAAGTAAAAAAGAAATTTTACTAGAATCGTATCTATTAAATTTTAGCATTCGTCCAATTGTGATTGTGACTCCAGCTCTACTAACGCCAGGGATTAAAGCTAAAGTTTGAAATAATCCAATATAAAGAATTTTCTTAAAATCTAAATCAGAGGAAATTTTTTTATTAAATTTATTTTGATCAGCAAAATATAAAAAAATACCAAATATAAGAGTAGTCCAAGCTATTATTTTTATATCTCTTAATAAATAAATAAAACCTGTTCTATGTAAAAAATATCCAACAACAACAAGTGGAAGAGAACCAATTATAATAAGCAATAATAATTTATGATTATTACTTATATCAAATAATTCTTTTCTAAAAAAAAACACAATTGCCAACAGTGAGCCAAGATGTAAGCTCACATCTATTAGTAAGGAACTTGACTTAAATTCATACAGCGAAGAAACTATAATTAAATGAGCAGATGAACTAATTGGTAGAAATTCAGAAACACCCTGAATAAGAGATAGAATTACAATTTCTATGATGTCTTTAAGCATTTTCTTTCGTAACTTAATTAGAGATTAAATAAAACAATTCTGTGACAACATAGTAGTTATGCAAAAAATTAAAAAACGTTGATAGTACTTATTTATTTGAAAATAAAGGTCATAATAACTGTCTTAGTTTATCTTTTTATATTTAAAAGGCTGATATATCTTTACTTTTAAAAGAAAAAAAATGAATAAAAAAATGTTAAAATTTGTAAAAATAGGTCAACAAAATCCACCTAAAAGAGAAGTCGCTGATAGAAAAGATGACTTTAATGAAATTTACAATGAGTTTATTCAAGAAAAAGCTGGTGAGCAAGCTAGCAGATGTTCACAATGTGGAGTTCCATTTTGTCAAGTTCATTGCCCATTAAGTAACAATATACCAGATTGGTTAAAACTAACAGCAGAGGGAAGACTTAAAGAAGCTTACGAGCTTGCACAAAGTACAAATAACATGCCTGAAGTGTGTGGGAGGATTTGTCCACAGGATAGACTGTGTGAAGGAAATTGTGTAATTGAGCAATCTGGACATGGAACAGTTACAATAGGATCTGTTGAAAAATATATTACTGACACAGCTTGGAAAGAGGGATGGGTAAAACCAATTAAAGTTAAAAATGAAAAAAAACAAAGTGTAGGAATCATAGGAGCTGGTCCAGCTGGATTAGCTGCAGCTGAACAATTGCGAAAATTAGGTTATCAAATTACAATATATGATAGGTATGATAGGGCAGGTGGATTATTAATATATGGAATTCCAAATTTTAAGTTAGAAAAATATGTAGTAGAGAGAAGAACAGAAATATTAGAAAAAAGTGGTATTAAAATAATCCAAAATTTCGAGGTTGGTAAAGACGCCAGTTTAGAACAGTTAAGAGAAAAACATGATGCAATTTTAATAGCCACTGGTGTTTATAAAGCTAGAGAAATAGATTTACCTGGTAAGGATTTGGCAAATATTTTTCCAGCTATGGAGTTTTTAACTGCTTCTAATAAAAAAGGATTAGGGGATAAAGTAAAATTATTTGACAACGGTACTTTGAATGCAGAGGGTAAAAATGTTGTTGTAATTGGTGGCGGTGACACAGCAATGGATTGTGTCAGAACCTCTATAAGACAAAATGCTAAATCTGTAAAATGTTTGTATAGAAGAGACAAAGAAAATATGCCAGGTTCAGCCCGTGAAGTTAAAAATGCAGAAGAAGAAGGTGTAGAATTTGTTTGGTTATCTAGTCCAAAAGAATTTATTGGTAAAAATAAGGTTGAAAGTTTGGTAGTTGATAAAATTAATCTTGGTGAACCAGATGAAACTGGAAGAAGAAAACCTGAAATAAAAGCTAATTCTGAATTTAATATTCAAGCAGACTTAGTAATAAAATCATTAGGATTTGATCCAGAAAATTTACCAAAATTATTTAATTCAAATGATTTACAAGTAACTAAGTGGGGAACTTTAAAAGTAGATTTTGATACCATGGAAAGTAATCTGAAAGGTGTATTTGCAGCAGGTGATATAGTTAGAGGTGCTTCGTTAGTAGTTTGGGCTATTAGAGATGGAAGGGATGTTGCTGAGTCAATAAGGACTTTTTTAGAAAACAAAGAATTTAAATCAACAAAAGTTGCGTAATGAATAACTATTTAAAAAATCGTAAAATTTTAGAAGATGGTAATGTTTATTCAAAAAGTATGGAGCATGATGCTTGTGGAGTGGGATTGATTGCTTCTACTGAAGGCAAAAAATCTAGGAGAGTAGTTGAATACGGAATTAGTGCTCTAAAAGCAGTTTTTCATAGAGGTGCTGTTGATGCTGACGGAAAAACAGGAGATGGAGCTGGAATTCATTTGGAAATTCCATACGATTTTTTTGCTGAAAAAATAGAAATTACAGGCCACAAGCACGATGGTTCAGAAATTTGCGTTGGTATGATTTTTATGCCAAGAAATAATTATGAGGCACAAGAAAACTCTAGGACACTAGTAGAAAGTGAACTAACAAAAAGTAATTTTTCTATTTATGGGTGGAGACAAGTCCCAGTTAATCCAAAAGTTTTAGGAGAGAAAGCTAACCTTACAAGACCGGAAATTACCCAGGTGTTATTTAAACATAACGAAAAAAATTTAACTGGAAAAGAGTTAGAAAGAAAACTTTATGAAACAAGAAGAAAAATTGAAAACAAAGCTATAAAAAATCAAATAGAAGGACTTTATATTTCTTCTCTTAGTTCTAAATCAATAATTTATAAGGGAATGTTTTTAGCTGAGTCAATTGCTGATTTTTATGTAGATCTTAAAGATGAAAAATTTATTTCACGTTTTGTAATATTTCATCAAAGATTTTCTACAAATACAGCACCTAGTTGGGATCTTGCTCAGCCTTTTAGAGCAGTTGCTCATAACGGGGAAATAAATACCTTTAAAGGAAATGTCAATTGGATGAAGGTCCATGAACAAGAAATGGAAAGTCCATTATTTAATGATATGGAAAACTTAAAACCAGTTATACAACCTGGTGCATCAGACTCTGCAGCTTTAGATAACGTATTTGAGCTATTAAACATTTCTGGTCAACCAGCTCCACTCGCTAAATTAATGTTAATTCCCGATGCTTGGTCAAAAAAAAGCAAAACTCTTTCTAAGGATCACCAACAATTATTTAATTTCTTAAATAGCACAATGGAGCCATGGGATGGTCCAGCAGCGATTGCAGCAACAGACAATGAATGGGTTATAGCAGCAACAGACAGAAATGGCCTACGTCCAATGAGATACACTATTACTAAAGATAAAATTCTTTGTGCAGGATCAGAAACGGGCATGATAGAATTAGATGAAAAAAGAATTATATCCAAAGGAAGATTAGGACCAGGAGAAATAATTGGTGTGAGAATAGAAAAAGGTAAGGTTTTTACCAATAGTCAGATCAAAGACTTCATAGCCAAAGAGTACAAACATTTTAACAATCAAATTGTTGACTTAGATAAAAAGCTTACAATCAAAAATGAAAAACCTATTTTTTTAGCTGAAGAACTTAGAAAAAGACAACATTCATTTGGATATAGTCTCGAAGACTTAGAGCTTATATTACACCCAATGGCTGAAGACGCAAAAGAAGCAATTGGTTCTATGGGTGATGATACACCACTTGCAGTACTGTCTGATAAATATAGACCACTATATCATTTTTTTAGACAAAATTTTAGCCAAGTAACCAATCCACCTATAGATTCTTTAAGAGAAAATAAAGTAATGAGCTTAAAAACAAGATTTGGAAACCTTGGAAATATTTTAGATTTTAATAATTTAACTAAAGAAAATATATATGTTTTAAATAGCCCTATTTTATCTAACTCTCAGCTAGAAAAATTTATTAATTTTTTTGGTAAAAATTCAATTACTATAGATTGCACATTTAAAAAAGATCAAAATCTAGAACAAACAATTGAAAGAATTCAAAACGAGTCTGAAATTTCAGTAAGACAAGGTATTACGCAAATTATTCTGAGTGATAAAAATGTTTCAGAGGAAAGATTAGCTGTACCAATGCTTTTAAGCGTTGGTGCAATTAATACCCATTTAATTAAAAATAAATTAAGAGGCTATGCATCTATAAATGTTCAAACGGCCGAGGCTCTTGATACGCATTCATTTGCAACCTTAATCGGCGTTGGAGCTACAACTGTAAACCCTTATTTAGCACTAGATAGTCTTTACCAAAGATTTGAAAAAAAATTATTTGGTAAATTTGGTTATGATGAATGCATAGAAAGATTTATTCAATCAGTTAATTATGGATTGTTGAAGATAATGTCTAAAATGGGAATATCAGTTTTAAGCTCATATAGAGGTGGGTGTAATTTTGAAACAGTAGGGCTGAGTAGAACTATAGCTTCAGAATATTTTCCTGGAGTTATATCAAAGATTTCTGGAATAGGACTTAATGGAATTGAAAAAAAATTAAGAATAATACACAGTCAAGCATTTGAAGAAAATAACTCTGTTTTACCAATTGGAGGGTTATATAGATATAGAAAAAATGGAGAGACACACCAATATCAGGGTAAACTAATGCATTTATTACAAAGCTCTGTTGGATCTAACTCTTTTGAAGGATATAAAAAATATGTTGATGGAATTTATAATCTTCCACCAATACATCTGAGAGACCTTATTGGTTTTAGAGAAAGAAATTTAAACCCATCTATAAATATTTCTGAAGTGGAACCAATTGAAAATATTTTAAAAAGATTTGGAAGCGGAAGCATGTCACACGGTGCTTTATCAAAAGAGGCACATGAAACATTAGCAATAGGAATGAATAGAATTAAAGGAGCTTCTTGTAGTGGAGAGGGCGGAGAAGATGAAAAAAGATTTACCAAAATGAGTAATGGAGATAGTGCAAATTCTAGAGTAAAACAAATTGCATCTGCAAGATTTGGTGTAACTATTAATTATTTAAATAACTGTAATGAAATTGAAATAAAGATAGCGCAAGGAGCTAAACCTGGAGAAGGTGGACAATTACCAGGATTTAAAGTTACAAATGAAATTGCAAGACTGAGACATTCAACACCTGGGGTAACATTAATATCTCCCCCACCTCACCATGATATATATTCTATTGAAGATTTAGCACAATTAATTTATGATCTTAAGCAAGTAAATCCAGAAGCAAGAGTGGGAGTAAAATTGGTTGCTTCATCAGGTATTGGCACTATTGCTGCCGGAGTAGCAAAAGCAAAAGCAGATATAATTTTAATATCTGGCCACAATGGTGGAACAGGGGCAACTCCTCAAACTAGTGTTAAATATGTTGGCATTCCTTGGGAAATGGGTCTAACAGAAGCTAACCAGGTTTTAACCCTTAATAACTTAAGACACAAGGTAACACTTAGAACTGATGGTGGAATTAAAACTGGTAGAGATGTAGTTATCGCAGCAATGATGGGAGCTGAAGAATATGGTGTTGCAACAACTGCGCTTGTAGCAATGGGTTGTATAATGGTTAGACAATGCCACTCTAATACATGCCCAGTTGGAGTATGTACTCAAGACGATGAATTAAGAAAAAAATTTTCTGGTACCCCTGAAAAAGTAGTAAACTTATTTAGTTTTATTGCTCAAGAAGTAAGAGAAATTTTATCACAATTAGGCTTTAAATCTTTAAATGAAATAATTGGCAGAACAGATTTATTAAGACAGGTTAGTAAAGCTTCATCAAATTTAGATGATTTAGATTTAAATCCATTATTTGTTCAAGCCGATCCTGGAGAAAATTTAAGATATTGTGAAAAACAAGAAATAAATTTTGTACCAGATACTTTAGATCAAGAAATCATACCAGAGATAGAGGACAAGTTAGAAAAAAATAAAACAATCAATAAAGAATTTGAAATTAAAAATACACATAGAACTGTTGGAACAAGAATATCTCACTATTTGTATAAAAAGTATGGAAACGATAAACTCCAACCAGATTTTTTATCGCTCAGATTTAAGGGTTCAGCTGGTCAATCTTTTGGTGCTTTTGCGATAAAAGG
>Ga0233444_10003044_pt1 | contig 16953 bp, 13 predicted proteins | sample SI_124_October20_6_FD_182792 | JGI IMG/M metagenome (GOLD analysis project Ga0233444, IMG submission 182792) | Seawater microbial communities from Saanich Inlet, British Columbia, Canada - SI_124_October2016_10_MG | ecosystem: Environmental > Aquatic > Marine > Inlet | place: Canada: British...
TCTATGACATATTTAATCAGTTTGTGGTTAACTTTTAGTTTAACCAACTTATCAGATATCTCTATTGAGTCAGTTTTTGAGCCGTCGATATTTAAAAGAGGAAATTTCATTTATTTTTTTCCTTTTTTGGCTGCTGCTTCTTTAATTTTTGCTTCATATTTTTCTTTTATCGTTTTTCTAGTTATAACTTTAACGGCTCCTCTTATAAGTACCTTAGAATTTTTAGAGCCAGGTATAGACCCTTTTAAATAAAGTAAGTTATTTTCTAGATCGGATTTAACAATTTCTAGATTTAACATTGTTCTTAGTTTATCGCCCATATGTCCTGCCATTTTTTTTCCTTTAAAAACTTTACCAGGATCTTGTCTTTGACCGGTAGAACCGTGGGATCTATGCGATACAGAAACACCATGTGAAGCTCTTAATCCGCCAAAATTCCATCTTTTCATCACACCTGCAAAACCTTTACCTATAGTTTTTGATCTCACATCTAAAAACTTCTTATCTTTGAAAATTTCTAATCCTAGTTCGTTTCCTTCTTTATACCCTTCAGTGCTCTCAACTCTAAATTCTTTAAGAATTTTCTTTGGTTCAGTATTTTTCTTTACAAAATACCCTTTCATTTGCTTAGTTAATTTTGAATTTTTTAATTTAAAAAATCCAAGTTTAACGGCGCTATAACCTCTTTTATCTTTAGATATGACATCTAAAACCCTTCCTTTTTCCACTCTAATTACTGTAACTGGAACTGATTGACCGCTATCCATAAATTCTCTAGTCATTCCAATTTTTGTTCCTATTAATCCAATGCTCATAATTTTATATTTTTATTTCAATATCTACACCAGAGGCTAAATCTAATTTCATTAATGCTTCAACTGTTTGCGGTGTTGGTTCAATAATATCTATTAATCTTTTATGTGTTCTCGACTCAAATTGTTCTCTACTTTTTTTATCAATATGAGGTGATCTAAGAACAGTATATCTTTCTATTCTAGTTGGTAAAGGTATCGGTCCTTTTACCTGAGCACCTGTTCTTTTAGCGGTATTAACAATTTCTTCTGTTGAGAGATCAAGGATCTTATTGTCATATGCTTTAAGATGTATTCTAATATTTTGATTATCCATAAATTAAGCTAATTTCTTTGTTACTTCGTCTTGAACATTTTGAGGAACCTTATCGTAATGACTAAATTGCATTGTGTATTGCGCTCTTCCTTGTGTAGATGATCTTAAATTATTTATATATCCAAACATATTAGCTAAAGGTACCGTTGCATTTATAGCGGTTGCATTACCTCTGGCTTCAGTTGAAGCCACTTGACCACGTCTACTGTTTAAATCACCAATTACATCTCCCATAAAATCTTCAGGTGTTACTACTTCCACTTTCATCATTGGTTCTAATAACTTTAATGTCGCTTTCTGACATAATTCCCTAAAACAATATCTAGAAGCAATTTCAAAAGCTAAAACGCTTGAATCTACATCGTGGTGCAGACCATCTAAAATTGTAACTTTATAATCGATAACAGGAAAGCCAGCTAATATTCCGCCCTCTGCTACACTCTCGACACCTTTTTCAACACCAGGAATAAATTCTTTTGGTATAGATCCGCCTTTAATTTTGTTTTCAACTTCTCTACCTTGGCCAGGTTCTAATGGTTCAACACTTAATGTGACTTTAGCAAACTGCCCAGAACCACCACTTTGTTTCTTATGTATGTATGTTACTTCAGCAGAATTTAATATGGTTTCTCTGTAAGCTACCTGTGGCGCGCCAATATTTGCTTCAACTTTAAATTCTCTTTTCATTCTGTCTACAATAATATCTAAATGTAATTCACCCATTCCTTTAATAATTGTTTGACCAGACTCCTCGTCAGAAGTAACTCTAAATGACGGGTCTTCTTTAGCTAATCTTCCTAAAGCTTCACCCATTTTTTCTTGGTCAGCTTTAGTTTTAGGTTCTACTGCGATTTCAATAACCGGATCAGGAAATTCCATTGGTTCTAATAAAATTGGCTTGTCTTCTTCACACAAAGTATGTCCAGTGATGGTAAATTTAAGGCCCGCTAAAGCAACAATATCACCTGTTGTTGCCTCCTTGGTATCTTCACGACTGTTAGCATGCATTAACAACATTCTGCCAACCCGCTCTGTTTTTTCTCTCGAAGAATTGTAAACACTTGTTCCAGTTTTGATAGTACCTGAATAAATTCTTATAAAAGTTAGTGAACCAACAAAAGGATCGTTAGCTACCTTAAAGGCTAAGGCTGAAAATGGTTCATTGTCACCAAATTTCATTTCTACTTTATCTTCAGAGTTAAGTTTTGTTGCATCGATCGATCCAATATCCATTGGACTTGGTAAATAGTCTACAACAGCATCTAAAAGTGGCTGCACTCCTTTATTTTTAAAAGCCGAACCGGTAGTTATTGGAACGAAATTAAAACCTAAAGTACCTTTTCTTATACATTTTTTAAGATCAGTTTCTGATGGTTCCTTACCCTCTAAGTAGGCTTCCATTAATTTTTCATCTTCTTCAACAGCGGCTTCAACTAATTCTTTTCTATATTTGTCTGATTTTTCTTTTAAATCCGCAGGAATATCTACAATATCAAATTTAGCTCCGAGATCTTCATTTTGCCAAATGATAGCTTTCATTCTCACTAGATCTATAACACCTTTCAAATCTGCTTCAGCACCAACTGGAAGCTGAAGAACTAAAGGTTTACATCCAAGTCTGTCTTTAATCATATCAACGCAACGATAAAAATCAGCACCGGTTCTGTCTAATTTATTTACAAAACAAATTCTAGGAACCTTGTATTTATCAGCTTGTCGCCAAACAGTCTCTGATTGTGGCTCTACACCTGCAACACCATCAAAAACACAAACAGCTCCATCTAAAACTTTTAAAGATCTCTCAACTTCAATGGTAAAATCAACGTGACCTGGTGTGTCAATAATATTAATTCTATGGTCATTCCAAAAACAAGTTGTTGCTGCAGAAGTAATTGTTATACCTCTTTCCTGTTCTTGTTCCATCCAATCCATAGTTGCAGCTCCATCATGAACTTCACCTATTTTATGGCTCTTGCCCGTATAATATAAAATTCTTTCTGTAGTAGTTGTTTTACCGGCATCTATATGCGCCATGATACCAATGTTTCTATATTTATCTAATGCGTATTTTGCCATAAATTTCTACCATCTAAAATGTGCAAAAGCTTTATTGGACTCTGCCATTTTATGTGTGTCTTCTCTTTTTTTAATTGCTGAACCTTTATTTTGTGATGCATCTAAAATTTCAGCGTATAATTTTTCTGCCATTGTTTTATTTTTTCTTTTGCGAGTAGCGTCCATGAGCCATCTTAAGGCTAACGCTTGACCTCTTTTTGCTTTAACTTCTACTGGCACTTGATACGTAGCACCACCAACTCTTCTAGATCTACACTCTAAATTTGGCTTAACATTTGAAATTGCTGTATTAAAAATTTTTAAAGGATCTTCATTATTTTTTAATTTAATTTTTTCTAAAGCATCGTACAAAATTTTTTCAGCTGTAGATCTTTTTCCATCGTACATTATAGAATTAATAAATTTTGAAACTACTTCAGAATGAAATTTTGGATCAGGATAAACTTTTCTAATTGGAGCTTTTCTTTTTCTAGACATAAATTATTTTGGTTTTTTTGCTCCATAAAGAGATCTTCTTTGTTTACGATTAGCTACACCTTGAGTATCTAGGTTACCTCTTAAAATATGATATCTTACACCAGGTAAATCTTTAACACGTCCACCTCTTAACAAAACTACAGAGTGTTCTTGTAAGTTGTGACCTTCACCAGGTATATAAGCTGTCACTTCAAATCCGTTTGATAATCTTACTCTAGCAACTTTTCTTAAAGCAGAGTTTGGTTTTTTAGGAGTTGTTGTGTAAACCTTAACGCATACACCACGTTTGAGTGGTTGTCTTTCAAGCGCCGGAACTTTATTTCTAGCTATAGGCTTAATCCTACTTTTTTTAATTAACTGATTTATAGTTGGCATAACAAATATTTTGAAGTTAAAGTAAGGACAACTTTTTGCAATTTTTGTTAGTGTTTAAGGTTTTAAAATACCTTACTTCTAACATTCAAAATTTGCCGTAAACTAGCATTGAATATATAAAAGTCAATATTTAAGGGCCCCTTTAAGTAAGATTAAGCTGTTTGTTCTGGCGCTTTAGCTGCGGATTCTAGCTCTTGTTTTTTAAGAACTTCTAATCTCGCCTTATCTTGGTCTCTTGCCTGTTTATCCCAGTCAATTTTAGTTAACCCTGTTCCAGCTGGAACCAATCTTCCAACAATTACATTTTCTTTCAAGCCTTCTAGCGAGTCTGTTTTTCCTTTAATAGAAGCGTCTGTTAAAACTCTTGTAGTTTCTTGGAAGGAAGCTGCAGATATAAATGAATTTGTTTGCAAAGAAGCTTTTGTTATTCCTAATAAAATTCTTTCAAATACAGCTGGTTTTTTCTTTTCTTCTCTTAATTTGTCGTTAATTACATTAATGTCTAATAAATCAATAACTTCTCCAGATAATAAGTCTGAATCGCCTGGATCCTTAATTTCTACTCTTTTTAACATTTGCCTTACAATAGTTTCAATATGTTTGTCATTAATCACAACACCTTGCAATCTATAAACTTCCTGCACTTCTGTTATGAAATATTCTGTAAGTTTTTCAACTCCTAAAACTCTTAAAATATCATGAGGCAATGGAGCTCCATCTAATAAATATTCACCTTTTTTAATTTTTTCCCCTTGATTAAAATTAACATGCTTGCCTTTTGGTATTAAATAATTTGATGTGTCTCCATTTGATGAGACGATAGAAATTTTTTGTTTACCTCTAACCTCTTTGCCGAATTCTATAACTCCATCATTTTCCGCAATTATTGCACTATCTTTTGGTTTTCTCGCTTCAAATAATTCCGCTACTCTTGGTAATCCTCCGGTAATATCTTTTGTTTTAGAAGTTTCTTTTGGAAGACGTGCTAATACATCACCAGCTGCAATTTTTTGTCCGTCCTTTACTGATAATACTGTATCAGGCACCAGATAATATCTAGCTTCATTGCCGTCAGCTTTTTTAATTATTTCACCTTTTTCATTTCTTAGAGTAATTCTTGGTTTTAATTCTGAATTTTTTGTTAATGATTTCCAGTCAGTAACAGATTTAGATGACAATCCTGTAGCATCATCTAAAGTTTCTGTTAATGAACTTCCTTCCATCAAGTCCATATAATTTACGATACCGCCTGTTTCAGCTATCACTGGTAATGTGTATGGATCCCATTCCGCAATTTTTTTACCTTTTTCAATTATATCTCCATCCTTGAAAAATAATTTTGAACCATAATTAACTTTGTATATAGCAAGTTGTCTTCCATTTTCATCTTCGATACTTAACTGAGTGTTTCTTCCCATGACAATAATATTTTTTTTTGAGTCTTCAATTAAATTTTTATTAATAATATTAAGCTTACCCATTGATTGAGAGATTATTTGTGACTCTTCTTTAATTTGCGCTGTACCACCAACGTGGAATGTTCTCATTGTTAATTGTGTTCCTGGCTCACCAATTGATTGAGCAGCTATCATGCCCACAGCTTCACCAATACTTACTAATTTTCCTCGAGCAAGATCTCTTCCATAACATATTTGACAAACTCCTTTAGTAGATGCACAAGTTATTACTGAATATACATTTACAGATTTCACACCTGCGGCGTCTATCTTTTCACAATCAAATTCATCAATTAATTTGTCTTTTTTTATAATTATTTCTCCTGTTACAGGATTTTTTATATTTTCAGCTATTACTCTTCCTAAGACTCTCTCAGATAAACTAACTAAAATATTTCCACCTTCGATGATTTCTGAAATATAAACAGATGATCTTTTTTTTGGATCACAAGCGGCTTTAGTGATTTGAACATCTTGCGCTACATCGCATAATCTTCGTGTTAAATAACCAGAATTTGCTGTTTTCAACGCTGTATCTGCAAGACCTTTTCTGGCTCCATGAGTTGAGTTGAAATATTCTAATACTGATAAACCTTCTTTAAAATTTGAAATAATTGGTGTTTCAATGATTTCGCCAGATGGTTTTGCAATAAGACCTCTCATACCAGCCAATTGTTTCATCTGAGCTTGCGATCCTCTTGCTCCAGAATCTGCCATCATGTAAACTGAATTAGTCTCAATTCTATCATCGTCATAAATTTTTTCAGCAGAAGATATTTCTTTCATCATTTCATTTGCAACTGTGTCTGTACATTTAGACCATACATCTACAACTTTGTTATACTTTTCACCTCTTGTAATTAATCCATCTGAGTATTGTTTTTCATATTCCTCTATTTGTTTTTTTGTATTATTGATTAAGCTTTCTTTAGTTTTTGGAATTAGTAAATCATCTTTTCCAAATGATATTCCAGCTTTAAAAGCATGTTTAAAACCTAATGTTTTAATTTTATCACAATAAATGACAGTTTCTTTTTGTCCGCAAAATCTAAATATAGTGTCAATTACTTCAGAAACATTTTTTTTAGTTAATAGTTTATTTACTAAAGTGAACTTTATATTATGATTTTTTGGTAAAATATTTGCTAGTAAAAATCTTCCAGCTGTACTTGTATATTTTTCTATTATTTCTTTACCTTCTTTATCAGTTGTTTTAAATATTGAAATTATTTTTGAATGTAGACTTATAGATTTGTATTCAAGAGCTTGTTCTATTTCTTCTATACTTGAAAAAATACCTTTTGGTTTTTTATCGTTATCATCTGATTGGGATAAATAATAAATACCTAGAACTATATCCTGACTCGGAACTATGATCGGCTTACCGTTAGATGGGCTCAAAATATTGTTCGTAGACATCATTAAAACTCTTGCCTCTAATTGAGCTTCTAAACTTAAAGGAATATGAACTGCCATTTGATCTCCGTCAAAATCAGCATTAAATGCAGCGCAAACTAGCGGATGTAATTCAATGGCATTTCCTTCAATAAGTTTTGCTTCAAAAGCCTGAACACCAAGTCTATGTAATGTAGGAGCTCGGTTTAAAAGAACAGGATGTTCTCTGATTATATGTTCTAAAGAGTCCCAAACTTCACTTTTCTCTTTTTCTACTAATCTTTTTGCTTGTTTAATTGTGGTTGCCAATCCTAGTTTATCTAATCTAGCATATAAAAATGGTTTAAATAACTCCAATGCCATTTTTTTTGGTAAACCACATTGATGTAATTTTAATTCAGGGCCAACAACTATTACTGATCTTCCGGAGTAATCAACACGTTTTCCTAGTAAGTTTTGTCTAAATCTACCTTGTTTTCCTTTGAGCATTTCTGCTAAAGATTTTAGTGGTCTTTTTCCAGTTCCAGTTATTACTCTACCTCTTCGTCCATTATCAAATAAAGCATCAACTGATTCTTGAAGCATTCTTTTTTCATTTCTGACTATAATGTCAGGTGCTTTAAGATCTAAAAGTCTTTTTAAACGATTATTTCTGTTTATAACCCTTCTGTATAAATCATTTAAATCTGAAGTGGCAAACCTTCCTCCATCTAAAGGGACTAATGGTCTTAATTCAGGTGGTATCACTGGAACAGTTGTTAAAATCATCCATTCTGGTTTATTTCCTGATGATATGAAAGATTCTATAAGTTTTAATCTTTTTATTGTTCTTTCTTCAGTTACTTTTGACTTAATCTCATGCAAAGACTCTCTTAGTTTTTTTTGTTCTTTTTTTAAATCTAAACTAACTAGTATTTCTCTAACTGCTTCAGCACCGATACCTGCTGTAAATGCGTCTTCACCAAATTCCTCTTGTGCTTTCAATAAAGCCTCTTCTGATATTAGTTGACCCTTTTTTAGAGTAGTCAAACCAGGTTCAACTATAATAAAACTTTCAAAGTATAAAACTTTTTCAACTTCTTTAAGCTTCATATCTATTGTTAAAGAAATCCTGCTAGGTAGTGATTTTAAAAACCAAATATGTGCTACGGGACACGCTAGATCAATATGACCCATTCTTTCCCTTCTTACATTTGATTTAGTAACTTCAACACCACATTTTTCACAAATAATTCCTCTAAACTTCATTCTTTTGTATTTTCCACATAGACACTCATAATCTTTAACAGGTCCAAATATTCTTGAACAAAATAAACCATCTTTTTCAGGTCTAAATGTTCTGTAATTTATTGTTTCTGGTTTCTTTATTTCTCCATAAGACCAAGATTTTATTTTTTCTGGACTTGCTAAAGTTATCTTGATGCTATCAAAATTATTTTCTTGTACTATGCTTTGATTTTCAAAATTTTTTGTTAAATTCTTTTCCATAATTAATTTAGTTCGATATTCAAACCTAATGCTCTTATTTCTTTTATTAATACGTTAAATGACTCAGGTACTCCTGACTCAAAATTATTATTTCCTTTTACAATTGTTTCATAAACTTTTGTTCTACCTGCAACATCATCTGACTTAACAGTCAATATTTCTTGTAAAGTGTAGGATGCGCCGTAAGCCTCTAAAGCCCATACTTCCATTTCTCCGAAACGTTGTCCTCCTAATTGTGCTTTTCCTCCTAGAGGTTGTTGTGTAACTAGACTGTATGGACCTGTTGATCTTGCGTGAATTTTGTCTTCAACAAGGTGATTTAATTTTAACATATATATTATACCTACTGTAACTGGGCGATCGAATCTTTCACCAGTTTGACCGTTCCATAAATGAGTTTGTCCCGAGTTTGGAAGATTAGCTAAATCTAGCATCTTATTGATATCATTAGTGCTGGCACCATCAAAAACAGGCGTAGCTATAGGAACACCGCTTGAAAGATTTTGAACTAATTCTGCTATTTCTTTATTTGATAATTTTGAAATTATTTGGTCGTAATATGTGGTTCCGTAAATTTCTTTTAATTTTTCTTTAATCTTATTTAATTCTTTATCAAAGTTTTTTAGATACTGTTTAATTTGATCTCCTAGCTCTGAGCAAGACCAACCCAAATGTGTTTCTAAAATTTGTCCCACGTTCATACGACTTGGAACACCTAAAGGATTTAAAACGATATCAACTGGTTTTCCGTTTTCCATGTAAGGCATATCTTCAACAGGAACTATTTTACTTACAACTCCTTTATTTCCGTGTCTTCCAGCCATTTTATCACCAGGCATCAACCTTCTTTTTACAGCAACAAAAACCTTAACAACTTTCATCACAGTTGGTAATAAATCATCACCTTGTTGGATTTTCGTTACTTTATCCTCAAACCTTAATCTTATATCTTCTGATGCGTTTTCAAATTGATTTTGTAATTTTTCTAAATCTACGTTTAGATCTTGTTTTTGTAGAGATATTTTCCAGAGGTCTTTAAGTGAAAAATTTTCAAAATCGTTTTGATTTAATGTAGTCTCAGGTTTTAGATCTTTGAATTGTTTGCTAATTATTTGGCCATTGAGTAAATCTATCACTCTTAATTTAATATTTCTATTAAGTATTTCTTCTTCTACCTTTTTATCTTCTTGAACGGCTTCTATTTCCGACCTCTCAATAGCTATAGATCTTTCATCTTTTTCAATACCGTGTCTATTAAAAACTCTTACATCTATAACTACGCCAGTACTTCCTGATGGAAGTTTTAAAGAAGAGTCTCTAACATCTGTTGCTTTTTCTCCAAATATTGATCTTAGTAATTTTTCTTCTGGGCTAGAAGAGGTTTCACTTTTTGGTGTGACCTTCCCAACTAAAATGTCACTTGGTTTGACTTCTGCTCCAACGTAAACAATTCCAGATTCATCTAAATTACGCAAACTTTCCTCACTAACGTTTGGAATATCTCTTGTTATTTCTTCAGCTCCTAATTTTGTATCTCTTGCCATGGACTCATATTCTTCTATGTGTACTGATGTAAATACGTCATCTGTTACGCATCTTTCTGAAATTAATATTGAGTCTTCAAAATTGTATCCTTGCCAAGGCATAAATGCTACTGTCACATTTTTTCCTAAAGCCAATTCTCCTAATTTTGTAGCTGGGCCATCCGCTATGATATCTCCTTTTTTAATTTTATCTCCAACTTTAACTAATGGCTTTTGATTTATACAGGTGTTTTGATTGGATCTTTGAAATTTTGATAGATTATAAATGTCTACAGCAGATTGAGATAGGTCAGTCACTTCTGATGCTTTAACTACTATTCTTTTTCCATCTATTTTATCTACAATACCACTTCTTTTTGCGACTATTGTTACTCCAGAATCTAGAGCAACATCTGACTCTATTCCGGTGCCTACTAATGGAGACTCTGGTTTAAGTAATGGTACAGCCTGCCTCATCATGTTGGATCCCATTAAGGCTCTGTTAGCATCATCATTCTCTAAAAAAGGAATTAAAGCAGCAGCTACAGAAACTAATTGTTTTGGAGAAACATCAATATAATCAATGCTCTCTCTCGTTGATAATTCAAAATTTAAATTTTTTCTGCATGCAACTAACTCTTCAGCAAATGAACCATCTTTATTTAAAACTGAGTTTGCTTGCGCAATAGTAAACTTTTCTTCTTCTATAGCTGATAAATATTTTATTTCTGAAGTTACTTTTCCACCTACAACTTTCTTGTAAGGACTTTCAATATATCCAAATTTATTAACTCTACAGTAGGTAGCTAAACTATTTATTAGACCAATATTAGGTCCTTCTGGAGTTTCGATGGGACAAATTCTACCATAATGAGTTGGGTGTACGTCTCTAACTTCAAATCCAGCTCTCTCTCTTGTTAAACCGCCAGGACCTAAGGCAGACACACGTCTTTTATGAGTTATTTCTGATAACGGATTTGTTTGATCCATAAATTGTGATAGCTGTGAAGTTGAAAAGAAATCTCTAAGTGATGTAGTGATTGGTTTCGCATTAATTAAATCTTGTGGCATCGCTGACTCAATTTCAAGAAATGTAGACATTTTTTCTTTAACGGTTCTCTCCATTCTTAACAAACCAATTCTAAATTGATTTTCCACTAGCTCACCCACTGATCTTACTCTTCTGTTTCCTAAATGATCAATATCATCTACATCGCCCTTACCATCTCTTAAATCTAGCATGAATTTAATTATAGCTATTATATCGGGTGTTTCTAAAATAGTTTTCTTAGTACTGGTGTTTAAATTTAATTTAGAATTAAGTTTTACTCTACCAACTTCAGATAAATCGTATCTTTCTTTCTTAAAATAGAGGTTATTGAAAATTTGTTCGGCTATTTCAACTGTTGGGGCTTCTCCAGGTCTTAAAATTTTATATATATCATTTAATGCTTCAGCTTTATTAAGATTTTTATCAATTTTTAAAGTCTCAAGAAGATAAGGTCCTTTATTAATAGGGTCTATATTCACAATATTTAATGATACCTCTCCTTGTTCCAAAATTTTTTCAAGCTGTTCTTCAGTAATATCAAAACCTGCTCCAATTAAAATTTCACCATTTTTATCTTTAATATCTTGAGCGATATATTCGCCAATTATTTGCTCGTTAGGAACTGATATAGAATTCAAACCTTTTTCTTTAAGTTTTTTTGCTATTACAATATTTAGTTTTTCTCCTACACCCAAAACTTTTTTATTGTTTTTTGCATCTATAAGATCGTAGGAAAGTTTTTGTGGTCTCTTATAATTTTCTATATTAAAATCAGTTAACCAAGATTTTGTTTCTTTATTATAAGAATACTTTTTAGTAGAGTAAAAAGTTTCAATAATTTTCTCTTTAGTGTATCCTAAAGCGAATAAAATAGTAGTTATAGGAAGTTTTTTCTTTCTATCTATTCTAAAATACAAAATATCTTTTGGATCAAATTCAAAATCTAACCAAGATCCTCTACCAGGAATTATTCTACAATTAAATAAAAGTTTACCACTTGCGTGGGTTTTACCTTTATCGTGATCAAAAAATACTCCAGGGCTTCTATGCATTTGATTGACTACAACTCTTTCAACGCCATTTGTTATAAATGTTGCGCTAGGTGTCATTAAAGGCAGGTCACCTATAAAAACTTCTTGCTCTTTAGCTGATAGAATTTGTTTCGTATTATTTTCTGGATCTATATCATAAACAACTAATCTTAAATTAGCTTTAAGGGCTGCAGAATAAGATAAACTTCTCTGTTTACACTCTATAACATCGAACTTAGGTTTTTCTAATTTATATGAAATGTATTCTAATGTTGATTTGTCGTTACCATCTTCAATAGGAAAAATACTTTTGAATACTTTATCAATTCCTTTGGAAAGATCTGTAAGCTGATCTTTCAATGTTTTTGATTCTAAAAACTCCGTATAAGAATTTTTCTGTACTTCTATTAGGTTGGGTATAGATAAACCTTCAACGAGTTTACCAAAGTTTTTTCTAATATGTTTTTTTTGAGTAAAAGATAATTGCATTTAATATAAAAAAATTTTACTGCAAGTTTGACCCTACAGTAAAATCTAGTCTTAAATCTTGTTTACTTTAATTCTACTTTAGCTCCAGCTGCTTCTAATTTTTTCTTAAATTCTTCAGCTTCTTTTTTAGCTACACCACCTTTAATTTCTTTGGGTGCTGCTTCAACTAAATCTTTTGCTTCTTTCAATCCTAGTGCAGTTATAGCTCTAACTTCTTTAATAACGTTAATTTTTTTATCTCCAGCTGAAGTTAAAAAAATTGAAAATTCAGATTTTTCTTCTGCTGCTGGTGCTGCTCCACCTGCTGGTGCTGCTGCAGCGGGTGCTGCTGCTGTAACTCCCCATTTTTCTTCTAATTGTTTTGAAAGTTCAGCTGCTTCAACAACTGTTAAAGTTGAAAGTTCGTCTATGATTTTATTTAAGTCTGCCATGTATTAATCCTGTGATTTAATTTTTTAAACTCTTTGCGCGCGCTAAATTAGCAATTTTTGAGCCAGGTGCAAGTAAAATACTTACTAATTTTTGTGCCGGAGTGGCTAATATACCTACAATTTTAGCCCTAGCTTCTTCAAGTGAAGGTAATGTGGCGATTATAGCCACCTCTTTCTGATCTAAAACCTTGCCATCCATAAAACCAGCAACAATTTTCAATTTGGCATGTGATTTAGCAAATTTTGTAAGAATTTTAGCTGTAGTAATCGGATCAGAAGAAATAGCTGCTGCAGTTGGTCCTGTAAAATACTTTTCTAAATCTTTAACTGGAGTATCTTTTATAGCAATTTTTGTTATTCTATTTTTTGTAATTTTAAATAAAATTCCCTTGTCTCTTAGTTCTTTTCTTAATTCGTCAAGCTCAGTTACATTTAAACCTTGATATTGAGCTATCATAACTGACTCATTTGAAGTAAAGTTATTCTTCATCTCTTCTACATAATTTTTTTTTGCTTCTTTGTTCATCATGATTATTTAGCTCCAACCTTATAAGAGATTCCCATTGTAGATGTTAAAAAAATGCTCTTTATAAATTCCCCTTTTATTGTTTCGGGTTTTTCTTTTTTAACAGTATCCATAAAATGGTTATAATTTTCTAATAATTTTTCACTAGCATAACTTTTTCTGCCAATTGTAGCAGCTAGGTTTCCATCTTTGTCATTTCTAATTTCAATTAAACCAGTTTTGATATCTTTTACGGCTTTGGTTATATCAGTTGCAACAGTGCCAAGTTTTGGATTTGGCATTAGTCCTTTTGGTCCTAGAACTTTACCGTATTTTCCAATTTTACCCATCATTGCAGGTGTGCATACTAATTTTGTAAAATTAAATTTACCTGAAGCAATTTTTTCTATTAAATCATCTGAACCATATACTTCTGCACCACTTTGTTTAGCTTCTTCTATTTTGTCTGCCTCACATAAAACTGCTACTTTACTTTTCTTCCCTGAGCCATTTGGTAAATTTACAATTGTTCTTAAGCTTAAATCTCCACCTTTAGACTGTTTTAAATTAATCTTTAATGACACATCAATCGACTCATCAAATTTACTAGTAGAATTTTTTTTCAATAAATCAAATATATCTTTTGCAGGAATTTTTTTATCTTTTGCAGCAGATTTTAAAATTTCATTGTATCTCTTAGATCTTTTTTTCATAATTATTCTTTAACCTCAATTCCCATTGATCTTGCAGACCCACAAATAATTTTAGTAGCTTCCTTAATATCGAATGCATTTAAATCTTTCATTTTTTCTTTTGCAATTGCTTCGGCTTGTTTCATAGTAATAGATCCCGCAACAACTCTGCCTGGTTCTTTTGAACCACTTTTTAATTTAGCAGCTTCTCTTATAAAGTGAGATGCTGGTGGAGACTTAATTATAAAATCAAATTTTTTATCTTTATATACTGTTATAACAACAGGAACAGGTTTACCCATGAATGCTTTTGTTTTTTCATTAAATGCTTTACAAAACTCCATGATATTTATTCCCCGTTGACCTAATGCAGGGCCTACAGGGGGAGCAGGATTTGCTTGACCTCCTTTAATTTGTAGTTTTACGTAGCCTGTAATTTCTTTTGCCATCTAATTTTTTTCCACTTGGTTAAATTCTAAATCAACTGGTGTTGCCCTACCAAATATAGAAACTGACACTTTAAGTCTAGATTTTTCTTCATCAATTTCCTCTATTAAACCGTTAAATGAAGCAAATGGGCCATCACAAACTTTAACTTTTTCGCCAATTTCAAAATTAATACCAGTTTTTTGGTTGTCTGCATTTTCAGAAACTTGACCAAGTATTCTCTGTATTTCAGTATCTGATATTGGTGTAGGTTTATCTCCTGAACCTAAAAAACCACTAACTTTAGCTAAATTTTTTATTAAATGATAAATCTGTTTGTTTAATTCGATTTTAAGCAAAACATAACCTGGAAAATATTTACTCTCTTTTTTTGTTCTTTTTCCTTTTTTAACTTGGGTAATTTGGTGAGTGGGAACTAAAATTTCACCTATATTCTCTTCAAGTTTATGTTTTTTTAGCTCTTCTTTTATTGATTCAACAACTTTTTTTTCAAAGCCAGAATAAGCTTGTACAATATACCAATTCATATTTTAAAAGTTAATAGTCAAGATTAGATTAAGCAAATATCTTAAAATTTGGTCTAAAATCAAAAAAAAGATTGCAGCTATCGAGGCTAATGCAAACACCATCACAGCACCCATCATTGTATCTTTTTTAGTAGGCCAAGTTATTCTAAAAGTTTCTTGCTTAACTTCTTGAATAAATTTTAATGGATTTTTCATAACTCTTTCAAAGTTTGGCAGGAGCGGAGGGACTCGAACCCACAACCTCCGGTTTTGGAGACCGGCGCTCTACCAATTGAACTACGCTCCTAAGCGTTATTTAACTATTTTAGTTACTACTCCAGCTCCAACTGTTTTACCACCTTCTCTTATTGCAAAGTTTAAATTATCATTCATTGCAATTGGGGTAATTAATTTTACCGTGAATTTTCCATCATCACCTGGCATCACCATCTCTGTACCAGAGGGTAATGTTACTTCACCTGTAACATCAGTAGTTCTAAAATAAAACTGAGGTCTATACTTAGTAAAAAAAGGAGTATGTCTTCCACCCTCTTCTTTTTTTAAGATATAAGCCTGACATTCAAATTCTGTATGCGGAGTAATTGAACCTGGTTTACAAAGTACTTGTCCTCTTTGTACATCGTCTCTTTCAACACCTCTTAAAAGAGCACCGATATTATCTCCGGCTTCTCCACTATCTAAAAGTTTTCTGAACATCTCAACACCAGTACAAACCGATTTTTTAGTATCTGTTATACCTACTATTTCAATCTCTTCACCAACTTTTATAACTCCAGACTCTACTCTACCTGTTACAACTGTTCCTCTGCCTGAAATTGAAAAAACGTCTTCGACTGGCATTAAGAATGGTTTATCTTTAGGTCTATCTGGTTGTGGAATAGTTTCGTCTACTGCTTTCATTAACTCCATTATCGCATTTTTTCCTGTTGCTTCATCTTTTCCTTCAACAGCATTTAAAGCAGAACCTTTTATGATTGGAATTTTATCTCCAGGGAATTTATAAGAAGTTAATAATTCACGGATTTCTTCTTCGACAAGATCAACAAGCTCTTTATCTTTTACTGTATCAATTTTATTTAAAAAAACTACAATTGCAGGTACTCCAACTTGTCTAGCTAAAAGAATATGTTCTCTTGTTTGAGGCATTGGACCATCTGCTGCATTAACAACTAAAATGGCTCCGTCCATTTGCGCTGCACCTGTAATCATATTTTTTACATAGTCGGCGTGACCAGGACAATCTACGTGAGCGTAATGTCGTTTTTCAGTTTCATATTCTACGTGTGCAGTGGAGATTGTAATTCCTCTTTCTTTTTCTTCTGGAGCTTTGTCAATTTGATCATAAGCTACAAAGTTTGCACTTGCTGTTCCGCCTGCTTCAGACAATACTTTTGTTATTGCGGCAGTTAATGTTGTTTTACCGTGGTCGACGTGCCCGATTGTACCAATATTACAATGCGGTTTATTCCGCTGAAACTTTTCTTTTGACATTTTATTTTTTCCTCACTTTATATTTTTGTTTAACTCTAAATTTTGGAGCGGGTAAAGAGAATCGAACTCTTACATCCAGCTTGGAAGGCTAGCGTTCTACCATTGAACTACACCCGCAAAATCCAAACTTAACACGCCCTTCGTTATTAAAACTTATTAAGTATGGTGGAGGGGGAAAGATTCGAACTTTCGAAGACCGAAGTCAACGGGTTTACAGCCCGCCCCATTTGACCGCTTTGGTACCCCTCCTTAAATGTTTGGGATACCCACTAACTTAAAAAGCATTTAACAACAAGCGTTTTATAAGCATTTGTGAAATAAATGCAATAAATCATTTTACCATAAAATATGCTAATAATTAGAGAAATTA
>Ga0233444_10003046_pt1 | contig 16940 bp, 14 predicted proteins | sample SI_124_October20_6_FD_182792 | JGI IMG/M metagenome (GOLD analysis project Ga0233444, IMG submission 182792) | Seawater microbial communities from Saanich Inlet, British Columbia, Canada - SI_124_October2016_10_MG | ecosystem: Environmental > Aquatic > Marine > Inlet | place: Canada: British...
CAGCTGAGGCAAAAATTAAGTCACATCAACTAATGTTAAGAACCGGTATGATTAAACAATCTTCAGCCGGAATTTATTCTTGGTTGCCTTTAGGTTTTAAAGTAATGAAAAAAATTGAACAAATAGTTAGAGAAGAACAAAATGCCATAGGAGCCCAAGAAATGTTAATGCCAACTATTCAATCTTCAGAAATATGGAAAGAAAGTGGGAGATACGAGGACTATGGTGAAGAAATGTTAAGAATTAAAGATCGTCAAGGAAGAGAAATGTTGTACGGACCCACAAATGAAGAATTAATAACAGATGTGTTTAGAGCGAGCGTAAAATCTTACAAATCACTCCCACAACTTCTTTATCACATTCAATGGAAATTCAGAGATGAAATAAGACCAAGATTTGGCGTTATGCGTTGCAAAGAGTTTTATATGAAAGATGCTTACTCTTTTGATCTCACTGACGACGAAGCTAAAAAATCCTATAATAAAATGTTTTTTTCATATTTAAAAACTTTTAATAGGTTGGAATTAAAAGCCATACCAATGGCAGCAGACACAGGCCCTATTGGTGGCGATCTTTCCCATGAATTTGTAATATTAGCAGACACAGGAGAAAGTGAAATATATGCAGATAAAAAAATATTTGAAATAGATTTAAATAAATATTCGCAAACTGAAGACTCGCTTAAAAAAATGAGAGATGATTATATGAACATTTATTCAGTTACAGATGACAAATTTGATGAAAAAGAATTTAATGCAAAAGTCAAAAAAGAAAATCAATTAAAAACTAAAGGTATTGAAGTGGGCCATATTTTTTATTTTAGCGATAAATACTCTAAACCTATGAACTGTTTAATAGATGATAAAAATGGAAAAAAAACTTCCGTAAAAATGGGTTCTTATGGAATTGGAGTTTCAAGACTTGTAGGCGCAACAATAGAAGCAAAGTATATTAATGATGTAATGAAATGGCCTAAATCAATCTCCCCTTTTGATGTAGTCATTATTCCCAGTATAAGCAAAAACAATAAGAAAAATTTAGAAAAAGCAGAAAGAGTATACAAAGCACTTAAAAAACAAAATATTGACGTATTGTTGGACGATGTTGATGAAAATATGTCAAACAAATTTAAAAAACATGATTTAATAGGAATTCCTTTTCAAATCATAATTGGATCAAAATCTGAGGAAGGTAAATTTGAGTTTAAAGAATTAAATTCTCAAAGTGAAATTTTAAACTTAGATGACATCAAGTTAAAACTAAAAAAATAGAAAATTGTTTACAAAAGTTGAGAGATTAATTTCATCAAGGAATTTAAGGCCGAAAAAAAAAGAAGGTTTTCTAAAAATAATTTCAATTTTTTCATTTCTTGGCATTATGTTGGGAGTGGCGATTTTAATAATTGTCATGTCAGTAATGAATGGCTTTAAAACTGATCTTACTAAAAAGATTTTAGGATTAAATCCTCACATTGTAATTCAACCTAACAGCTTCACCATTAATGATAAATATATTTCGAAATTAAAAAATGAATTTCCAGATATAAAGATAAGTAAGTCCTTATCAGGTGAAGGCATTATAATTATTAATGATAACGCCAAAGGAGTTATTTTTAAAGGAATAGATAAAAATGAAAAAAAATCTATTGAATTTTTAAGCCAAAATATAACGAGCGGAAATGCTAAAACTTTTAATAAAAATCAAGTATTTATAGGAACAGAACTTGCATACAATTTAAAACTAAAAAAAGACGATAAAATAAGTTTAATGTCCTCAGCTTTTGTAGCAACACCATTGGGTAGTTTACCAAAACAAGAAAGTTTTAATATTGCAGGAACTTTTACCACGGGCTTTTTAGAATTTGATCAAAATATTATTCTTTTAGAAATGGAGGACGCTCTTTCAATTTTTGATAAAGAGGAAAAAGATCAAAATATTGAAATATATCTAAAGGATCCTTTGGAAGCTAATCTATTAAAAAGCAAAATAGAAAAATTTAATCCAAATTATTTTATTTACACATGGTCTGATTTAAATAAATCTTTTTTTAGTGCTTTAAAAGTAGAGAGAAATGTTATGTTTATTATATTAACACTGATTGTAATTGTTGCTGCATTTAATATTATATCAGGATTAACAATATTGATAAAAAACAAGACAAAAGAAATTGCTATTTTAAAAACTTTAGGTCTTAGCAATAATTCAATAAAAAAATCTTTTTTTTTAACAGGTTTCTCAATAGGGTTTCTTGCAACAATAAGTGGTATTATTTTAGGAATTATATTCTCACACAATATCGAAAAATTAAGAATTATTCTTTCTTCAGTATTTAATTTAGAAATTTTTCCACCAGATATTTATTTTTTAGAAAAACTACCAAGTGAGATTAGTTTTTTTTCAATTTTGATAATATTCATATTATCACTAGCTGTTTCAGCAATAGCTTCATATATACCCGCGGCAACTATATCTAAAATGAAAACTTTTAGAGCTTTAAAATATGAATAAAATTTTGATTGAAACCATTGGTATTAAAAAAACATATCAACATATTAATGGAAATATTACACTTTTTAATAATTTAAACCTTAAAGTAAAGCATGGAGATCTCATAGCTCTTGTGGGACAATCTGGATCAGGAAAATCATCCTTACTTCACCTTTTAGCTTTGCTCGATGAACCGACTAAGGGTAAAATTCTGATTAATGGTAAAGAAACTAAAATCTTAACTGATATTCAAAAAGATGAAATAAGAAGAAAAAATATTTCAATTATATTTCAAGAAAATAATTTGCTTACTGACTTTACAGCTTTAGAAAATGTTATGATGCCATTGCTTATAAAAGGGGAAAATAAGAACAATATTTTAACAAAAGCTCAAAAAATCTTAAAAGATTTAAAAATCTTAAATAGGGCCAATCATTTTCCAAGTGAACTTTCAGGAGGGGAGCAGCAAAGAGTAGCTATAGCTAGAGCATTGATAGCTGAAACAAATTTAATTTTAGCAGATGAGCCAACAGGTAATTTAGATTTTCAAACATCTAAAGAAATATTTTCATTATTTTTAAAATTGAAAAAACTTAAAAAAACAATAATTTTTGCAACTCATAATAGAGAACTTGCCAACAGGGCTGATTACAAGTTGTTTATTTCCAACGGTAATATAAAAAGAGTAAATGCACGTAAGTGACAAAAACTTTAACAATATAAAAATTCATACTCAGTACTCAATTTGTGAAGGAGCAATTAAAATTGATGCATTAGCTGAATATTGTAAATCTAATAAAATTAAATCAATAGGCTTAGCAGATAGCTATAATTTATGTGGAGCACTAGAATTCTCTGAAAAAATATCAAAAGTCGGAACTCAACCTATAATTGGCACTCAAATAAATCTTTGCGCTCAAAATATATTAGGAAAGATATCTTTATACGCCACAACAGAAAAAGGTTATAAAAATTTAACTAAATTATCGTCATTAAGCTATTTAAAAAGTAAAGAAACAGAAGGACCATCTTGTGAAATTAGTGATTTAATTACCAACAACGAAGATTTGATTTTATTGACTGGTAATTACTATAATTTTTTTGGAAAGTTGTTTTATGCCAATAAAAGTAAAGATTTTGTTAAAATATTAACTTCTTTAAAATCTATTTTTAAAGATAGACTGTATTTAGAAATTCAAAGACATAATGAAAATGAGGAAAAAAATTTTGAGAACTATTTGTTAAATTGTTCCAAAACCTTAGATATTCCCTTAATTGCAACGCAAGAGATATTTTACTTAAATAGCAACATGTATGAAGCTCATGACGCTCTAACTTGTATTGGTGAAAAAAAATTCATAGATGATAATAGTAGATTTAAATTTAGCAATCAGCATTACATTAAACATAATGAGGAACTTTCAAAATTATATTTAGATATACCGGAAGCGCTAGAAAATAATTATAATTTTCATTTAAGATTTAATTTTAAGCCAAAAAAGTCAAAACCAATATTGCCTTCTATCGCTAACAATCAAAACAATTCTCCAGAAGAAGTATTAATTAACCTAGCTAAGGAAGGTTTGTTAAATAGATTAAAAAATTTTATCTCGAAAAAAAATTTAAAAAAAACAGATAATCAAATTAAAAGTTTGTATGAAGATAGACTTTCTCATGAACTCAATATTATTAATTCTATGGATTATGCAAGTTATTTCTTAATTGTTTCTGATTATATTAAATGGGCAAAAAAAAATTCTATACCAGTTGGCCCCGGTAGAGGTTCTGGTGCAGGCTCGCTAGTTGCATATTGTTTAGATATAACTGATTTAGACCCAATAGAATTTGATTTAATTTTTGAGAGATTTTTAAATCCAGATCGGGTTTCAATGCCTGACTTTGATATAGATTTTTGCGAGGAAAAAAGAGATCAAGTTTTTGAATATTTAAAAACAAAATATAAAGATGGTGTGGCACATATAATTACGTTTGGTAAATTAAAAGCTAGGATGGTTCTAAGAGATGTAGGCAGAGTTCTTGGATTACCTTATGGTCATGTAGATAAAATTTGCAAAATGGTTCCATTTGACCCCTCTAGACCATTAACTTTGCAAGAGTCAATTGACAGAGAGCCTCGATTTAAAGAAGAAATTAAAAATAATAAAAAAATAAAAAAACTCTTAGATTTATCTTTGCAGCTTGAGGGTCTCAACCGGAATATGGCAACTCATGCGGCTGGTGTAGTAATTGCAGGAAATAAATTAGCTGAACAATTCCCGCTGTATATAGACCATAGCTCTAATTTAATTTTACCATCCACTCAATACGACATGTATTCTTCAGAAAATGCAGGATTAGTTAAATTTGATTTACTTGGTTTAAAAACACTTACTGTGATTGATAAAACTATAAAAAGATTAAAATTAAAAAATATAAATCTAGATATAAGTAAAATTAATCAAAATGACGAAAAAGTTTATTCACTTCTTTCAACTGGAGAAACAACAGGTTTGTTTCAACTGGAAAGCGCAGGAATGAGAGATGCGATTAAACAAATGAAACCAAATCAATTTGATGATATTATTGCACTTGTAGCTTTATATAGGCCTGGACCAATGAGCAATATTCCAATTTATAATGATTGCAAAAATAAAATAAAAGAACCTGACTACATTCATCCGACTTTAAAAGAAATATTAAAACCTACATATGGTATTATTATTTACCAAGAACAAGTAATGCAAATTGCTCAAACCTTAGCAGGCTTCACAGCTGGTGAAGCCGATATTTTAAGACGTGCTATGGGTAAAAAAAAGAAAGCTGAATTAGATAAACAAAAAGAAAGGTTTATAAATGGTGCTATAAAAAATGGCATTGCAAAAGATGTAGCTAATTTTGTATTTACCAAAATTGAGCCCTTTGCTCAGTATGGTTTTAATAAAAGTCATGCTGCGGCTTATGCTTTAATTGCCTACCAAACAGCCTATCTTAAAACTTATCATAAAGAGGATTTTATAGCCGCTACTATGTCAACCGAGTTAACTAACACTTCTAAACTAAGAGAATTTGTTGAAGAGCTAAAAAGATTAAACATTGAAATTATTAGACCATCTATAAATAAATCTTTTGCGGAATTTAGAGCTATTGACGGTAAACTATTTTATGGACTTGGAGCGATTAAAAGTGTCGGATTTTTAGCAATTTCAAACATTTTAAAAGAAAGAGAAAAAAATGGTAAGTATAAAACTTTTGTTGATTTCATAAATAGAGTTGATGCAAAAGATGTAAATAAATTGCAATTAGAGGGATTAGTAAAGAGCGGGGTTTTTGATGAATTTGATAAAGATAGAAGTAAAATTATTAATTCAATACCAAAAATAATACAACAAATTAAAAATATAAATGATGATAAAGAAAGTAACCAATCAAGTCTTTTTGAAAATCAAGATAATGCACACAAGGACTTTGATTTCTTGGCTCACAAACCTTGGAGTCGAAAAGAACTTCTAGCGGAAGAGTTTAAATCTTTAGGTTTTTATTTGTCTGACCATCCATTAAATGAATACGAAGAGGTTTTTAATCAATTGAAAATTACACCATATAATAAATTTTATGAAAATGATGATAACGAGGGTTTAGTTGCTGGAACTATTATGTCAATAATCGAAAAGAAAAGTGCAAAAGGCACTCCATATGGAATAGTTAAATTTAGTGATAAAAAAGGTGAATTTGAACTCTTTCTATTCTCTGAAACACTTGTTTCTAATAGAGAAAAACTTAAAGAATCAGAGTCTTTTGTACTAACCTTGCAAAAAGATAAGATTATAGGAGAAGTTACAAAAAAAAGAATTAATGTAAGAAAAATAGTAAGTCTAGATGAAGTTATCAATAAACCATATTCAAAAGTAACAATTGAATTAAAAGATAATTACAATTTAAGTGAAATTAGTGAACTTTTGTCAGATGGGGGAGAAACAGAGATTAATTTAGTTATTAAAAACCAAAATAAAAAAGCCTGTTACTCTCTTCAAAATAATAGAAAATTTGATTTAAAACACCTTAAAGCCTTAAAATTAAAGGAATATGTAGAAAAAATAACAGTTTAGAGTGTTGATTTTTTATTATGTTTCTATATATCATTAAATAATTTCGCACACAGTTACAAGGGCAATGCCCTACCGGTCCATTAATTTGGAATTGCTGTGGTGGATTAACCGGAAAAATATATGAACGTACCTAAAGTCGACATAAAAAAACTGTTAGAAGCTGGAGTTCACCTCGGCCATAAAACATTAAGATGGAATCCAAAAATGAAAAAATATATTTTTGGAGAAAAAAATTCAATTCATATTATTGATCTAACTCAAACAGTCGATTTTCTTAAAAATGCTTTAGTTCAAGTTCACAAAGTAATTGCTAGCGGGGGCAAGTTGTTAGTAGTTTCTACAAAAAAACAAGCTTCTGAACAAGTAAGCGAACTCGCAAAAGAAACAGGTCAATTTTTTGTCAACTATCGATGGTTGGGCGGAATGTTAACGAACTGGAATACCATTCAGAATTCAATTAAAAGATTAAAAAAACTTAACGAACAACTTTCTAAAGAAAATTTAGGTTTTACTAAAAAAGAAATTTTAAAATTTGGAAAAGAAAAAGAAAAATTACATAGATCTCTTGGTGGTATAGCAGAGATGAAAAAAACACCAGATTTGATCTTTATAATTGATACAAACATCGAGTCCTTAGCAGTAGCCGAAGCTAAAAAATTAGGTATTCCAATTATTGCTGTGCTAGATACAAATTCAGACCCAACAGGCATAGATTTTCCTATCCCAGGCAATGATGATGCTAGAAGATCAATTAATCTTTATTGTGAATTATTAAAAAACACAATAAAAGACGCTGAAAAATTTATCAAAGGAACTTCTGAAGAGGACAAAGAAGTTATAATTAAAAAATCTCAGACAAAAAAAAATTAATTTCTATATTTAATCAATGTCAAAAAAAGACCTACTAGATAACATTAAAAAACTTAGAGAAATGACAGGTGTGGGTTTTAAAGACTGTAAATTAGCTCTAGATGAATCAAATGGTGATATAGAAAAGTCTATTGAATTTCTAAGAAAAAAAGGAATAGCTAAAGCCTCAAAAAAAATGAGCAGAACTGCTTCAGAAGGTTTAGCGTTAGTTAAAGAGAAGGATGGCCAAATTTCACTAATTGAAATTAATAGTGAAACAGACTTTGTTGCAAAAAATCAAGATTTTATTAATTTTTGTAAAGAATTATCTGATATTAATTTTTCAACAAAAGGCGATCTTAATAAATTAAACAACTCTAGTATGGAAAATGATATTTCCGTAAAAGATAATTTAGTTAACTTAATAGCTAAAATCGGTGAAAAAATTACAATTAGAAGAACTATATTTTTTAATAGTTCAAATGGTTCTAATTTTTTCTACGTGCATTCTGCCATTGAAAAAAATATTGGTAAAATAATTTCTATCGTAAAAATGGATGGAATTATAAAAGGAAAAAATGAGGAAATAGGAACAAAAATAGCTATGCATATTGCAGCATCTAATCCATTAGCTATAGATAAAGATGGAATAGATAAAATTGTTGTAGATAAAGAGTTAGAAATAATAAAAGCAGAAATAGTTAATTCTGGAAAACCAGCAGAAATGGCTGATAAAATTTCCAAAGGAAAAATATCAAAATTTTTAAATGACAACTCTCTTTTAAATCAGGCGTGGATTATGGACCCCAAAAAAAAAGTTTCAGATATATTAAAAGAAAATTCATTAGACAAAGAAATTAAAATTTTAGATTTTGTTAAATACAAAGTTGGTGAGGGAATTTAAAAATGAGCAGTGAGTTTAATGAAATTAATTATTCATCTAAAATGGATAAAAGCATCCAATCCCTGAAAAAAGATATTTCAACGTTGCGAACAGGCAGAGCAAATACAAATATGCTTGATACTATAAAAGTAGACGTCTATGGGCAATTAATGCCTATCGAACAACTTGCAACCATAAGCGTTCCTGAAGCTAGATTAATATCAGTCCAAGTTTGGGATAAGGCTAATTTACCATTAATAGAAAGCTCAATTCAAAAATCAGAATTGGGAATTAATCCACAAATTGACGGACAAATCATAAGATTAAGAATTCCAGATTTAACTGAAGAAAGAAGAAAAGATTTAATTAAAGTACTGAAGAATATGGGTGAAAAAAGTAAAGTAGCAATTAGAAATATTAGAAGAGAAGCTAACGAAGATTTAAAAAAAAAATTAAAAGAAAAAGACATTTCTGAAGATGACAATAAAAATTTTGAAAAAAATATTCAAAAGCTTACCGACCTAAATATAGACATTATTGAAAAAATTTTATCTGAAAAAGAAAAAGAGATAATTCAGATATGAACAAACTCAACCATGTTGCCTTTATTATGGATGGCAATGGTAGGTGGGGTAAACAAAGAGGCAAAGGAAGAAATTTCGGCCACTTAAAAGGTGTTGAAACAGTTAAAAAAATAGTAAAAGCCTCAATTAAATCTAGTATACCAGTAGTAACCTTTTATGTATTCTCATCTGAGAACTGGAAACGTCCAAAAAAAGAAATTATCTTTTTATTTAAACTTATACAAAATTATTTTTTAAAAGAAATTAACAATATAATAATGCAAGGCATAAGAATAAATATTTTGGGAGAAATAAATAAATTATCTTCTGATATAAAATCTACCTTAAAAAAAACTTCGGCAATGACAAAAAATAATAAAAAGATACTTGTCAATTTAGCAATTAATTATGGTTCCAAAAATGAAATTTTAAATGCATTAAAAAAAACCAAAAAAATCAATATTAAAAATTTTGAAAAAAATCTTTACACTTATAAAGTACCCAATCCTGATATTTTGATAAGAACTGGTGGTCATCAAAGATTAAGTAATTTCTTGTTATGGCAAATGGCTTATACAGAATTATTTTTCTTAAATAAATTATGGCCAGATTTTAATTCAAATGATTTAAAAAATATTATAAAAAAATATAAAAAAAGTAAAAGAAACTTTGGAAAAATATGATTATTAAAGATTTAAAAAAAAGAATGTTTACGTCGATCTTCTTGTTAACGATATTTTTGTTAATATTTAAATTTAATTTAATTTTAGTGTTGAGCTTGTTAATTTTAGGTGTTTTTTCTTTAATTGAATTTTTAAATATAATAAATAAGATTATTAAAAATAAAATATATTTTTTAATTTCTACTATTTTTTTTTCAATATATGTTTTTAGTTTTTGTATAATTTTTTTCCTTTTTGCAAATATAATACAGCTTAAAATAATACTCTTTTCTTTATTGTTGTGTTGTGTAGCTTCAGATATTGGAGGATTTATTTTTGGCAAAATATTAAAAGGACCAAAATTAACTAGAATCAGTCCAAATAAGACAATAGCAGGTGCATTTGGTTCAATAATATTTTCTATTTTATTTTTTTCCGGATCTTTATTAGCGATTATAAAAGATTTTAATTTTATATTTATAGTTATAGCTATTACAACATCTATAGCATGTCAGTCTGGTGATTTATTTTTTTCTTATTTAAAAAGAAAAGCAAAAATGAAAGATACTGGAAAATTTCTTCCTGGTCACGGAGGTGTTTTGGATAGATTAGATGGTATTTTTTTAGGTATGCCTTTGGGTTTTGTTTCTTTTATATTACTTTATTAAATGAAAAAAAAATCAATTTCTATTTTAGGCTCCACTGGCTCGATTGGACAAACAACTTTAAAAATTATTGATAAAAAATTTTTTTTATTTAATATATTCCTTCTCTCTGCTAACAAAAATTATTCTTTAATATGCAAACAAATTAAAAAATATAAACCTGCATATTTTGTAATAACTGATAATAAAATTTATAAAAAAATTAAGTTTAAATTTTCTAATACAAAAACAAAATTATTAAATAATTTTCCCTCTATTAATTTACAAAAAAAAATAGATATCTCTATATCTGCAATACCTGGAATAGCCGGTTTAAGTCCAACAATTTTATTCACAAAATTTAGTAAAAAAGTACTTATTGCGAATAAAGAATCTATTATTTGTGGGTGGAACTTAATTAAAAAAAATGCACAAAAGAATAAAACAAAGATAGTGCCGATAGATTCAGAACATTTTTCAATCTCAAAATTACTTGAAAATCACAAATTAGATGAAATTAAGAAAATTTATATCACTGCATCTGGGGGGCCCTTTTTAAATTATAATATTAATCAATTTAAAAGAATTAAACCGAAAGATGCACTAAAACATCCTAAATGGAAAATGGGAAAAAAAATTACCATTGACTCATCTTCGTTGATGAATAAAATATTTGAATTAATTGAAGCTCAAAAACTTTTTAATATTCCTGATAATAAAATTGATATTTTAGTCCATCCCAATTCATTGGTTCATGCAATTATAGAATTGAAAAATGGTTTAACCAAATTTATGTACCATGAAACTTCGATGATAATTCCAATTGCAAATGCAATATTTGACAATAATTTACTTATAAGTGAATTTTACAATAATAATAAAAAACAAAAATTAAATAATCAAAATCTAATTTTTAAGGAAGTTGATAAAAAAATCTTTCCTATTATTAAATTAAAAAAAAAATTAAATGAATTTCCTTCTTCTTCAATAATTGTTAATGCATCAAATGAAATATTAGTTGATCTGTTTTTGAGAAAAAAAATCCCTTTTTTGGGTATTTTTAAGGGCATTAAGACCATTCTGAACAATAGAAATTACAAAAAATATGCTATAAGAAAGCCTAAAAAACTAAGTCAAATTAAAGAAATAGATCACTGGGCCAGAAATATTACAATGAAAAATTTAATTAGAAAATGATTAGAGTTTTACTTTTAACATCAATTATTTTCCTAACTTCTGCAGTTTTAAAAGCTGAAGTCATTGACAAGTTAGTGATAAATGGAAACAAAAGAGTTTCTAGTGAAACTATCAAAGTTTACGGTGAAATAGAAATAAATAAAAATATTTCCGAAATAGAAATAAATAAAATACTTAATAATTTATACTCAACTAATTTTTTTGAAGATGTTAAAATAAAAATAAATCAGAATACTTTATTTATTAATGTAAATGAATATCCTGTTATTAATCAAGTAATATTAATAGGTGAGCCAAGAAAATCTTTTAATAAAAAAATTCTTACTTTGATTCAATCAAAAGAAAAAAAGTCATTTATTAAATCCAATATTTTAAAAGATATTGATAATATCAAAAAATTCTATTCCCTTTCAGGGTATAATTCATCAAAAGTTGATGTAAAAACCAAAGTAATTGATGATGATAATTTAGATTTAATGATCGAAATTGATAGAGGAAATCAAACTAAAATTTCATCAATTAATTTTATTGGAAATAAATACATTAGGTCTAAAAGATTAAGAGATGTAGTGGCTAGTGAGGAAGACAAATTTTGGAAAGTAATTTCTAAGAATACTAATTTTAGTGAAAACCTAATTGCATTAGATAAAAGATTATTAATTAATTATTATAAATCAATTGGATTTTACGATGTACAAGTAAATTCAAATATAGCTGAAATTAATGACGAAGGAAATGCGGATATAAAATACACTATTAATGAAGGCGTAAGATACACAATTAATAAAATTTCTACAAACGTTGATAAAGTTTTTGATAAAAAATTATTTTTTCCATTAAATAAAGTTTTTAAAGATTATGTAGGTAAGTATTATTCTCCGTTTAAAGTAAAACAACTTTTAGAAGAACTAGACGAAATAATAGAATTTAATAACTTACAATTTGTTGAACATAATGTTCAAGAAATAGTGGAAAAAGACTCAATCAAAATTGTTTTCAACGTTTTTGAAGGTGAAAAAAATTTAGTAGAAAGAATAAATATTACTGGAAACACAGTTACTATTGAAGAGGTTATAAGAGGTGAATTAATATTGGATGAAGGAGATCCTTTCATTCAATTAAATTTAGAAAAATCAATAGCAGAATTAAAAGATAGAAGATTATTTAAAGACGTAACGTATGAAGTTACCGAGGGAAGTCAAAACAATCTTAAAATCATAAACATTAATGTTGAAGAACAGCCAACTGGAGAAATAAGTGCAGGAGCGGGAATAGGAACAAGCGGTGGTACATTTGGTTTTAGTATAGCTGAAAATAACTGGTTAGGTGAAGGAAAATCCGTTGGATTTGATCTGCAAGTAGATTCTGAATCTTTGGGTGGTACAATAAGTTTTAACGATCCAAATTATGATTTTCTTGGAAACTCTTTGTATTATAGTTTATCAAGTACCTCTAATGATAAGCCTGATCAGGGATACGAAAATTCATTAATTACCGCAAGAGCAGGAACTAGGTTTAAGCAGTATAGAAATTTAGACGTTAACCTAGGATTAGCTGCTAGTTACGATGATCTAAGAACTGATAGTAGCGCTTCCGCTTCATTAAAAAAACAAAGTGGAGAATTCACAGAATTTTCAGCTAATTATGGTTTCACACTAGATAAGAGAGATAGAGTATTTATGCCAACAGACGGCTCCGTTTTCAGTTTTAATCAGGAATTACCAATTTATGCAGATAAAGCCTTTATAGCCAATACTTTAACTTTAAGTGGGTACAAAACTTTAAGTGAAGATGTTATTGGAGCTTCAAAACTATATTTATCAGCTATCAACTCTATTGGTGAAGACGACGTTAGGTTAAGTAAAAGAAAAGGCCTCTCTACTAGAAGAATGAGAGGATTTGAAAAAAATAAAATAGGTCCAATTGATGGTTCCGATCATGTTGGAGGAAACTTTGCAGCCGCCGTAAATTTTGAAACAAACTTACCTAATTTATTGCCGGAGAACACAAATACTGATATTGGGTTATTTTTAGACTTAGGAAATGTTTGGGGTGTAGATTACGATAGCTCCATAGACGATAGCAATAAAATAAGAGCATCAACAGGTATAGCCGCTAGTTGGTTGTCACCCTTAGGCCCAATGACTTTTATCATTTCACAAAATTTAGCAAAAGCTTCTACAGATAAAACAGAAAGTTTCACTTTTAATCTTGGAACAACTTTTTAATTATGTATCTTAAAAAAATAATATTCTTACTATCTTTAGTTCTATTTATTCAAACACCTTTAAATGCAGATATTCCTCATTTTTTAGATTTTAAACTTATTTTAAACTCTAGTGACGCAGGAAAAAAAGCGCAGGATTTCCTAAAAAAAAAACTTAATAACGGGATAAAAAATATCACAAATAAAGAAAAAAAAATATTAGAGGAAGAAAAGAAAATAATAGAACAAAAAAAAATTATTTCCGTCGATGAATATAAAAAAAAAGTATCTGAATTGAGGAAAAAAGTATCTTCTTTACAAAAAGAAAGAAAAAATCTCTTAGAATCCGTAGCTAAGCAAAGACTGAAAGCAAGAAATGTTTTACTTAAAAATTTAAATCCAATAGTTAAAGATTATATGGTAGAAAAGAAAATCTTGATGGTCCTTGATAAAAAAAACCTTCTATTAGCAGATGATTCATTAGATATTACTAAAGATATAATGGCTTTATTAAATAAAAAATTGAAATCAATTGAACTAAATTAATTTGAATGAATTCAAATTCTTTTTTTAAAAAAAAGACCTTTAAATTAAATAAGATTTTCCCTAAAATTAAATTAAAAAAAAACTTTACAGTAGATGGAATAAGAACTTTAAATTCTGCAAAACATAATGACATAACTTTTTTCGACTCTGCTGACTACAAATCCAATGCTGCAACAACTAATGCTGGAGCATGCATTACAACAGAAAGACTTAAAAATTTTATACCAAATAACGTGCAAACAATTGTTGTAAAAAATGTTTTATTTGAATTATCTCAAATTCTAAAAAAAATTTATCCTTTTGCTGATATTGATTATAACGACCAATCTTTAAAAAAACCAAATAAAGCAAAATTTAAAGGTGTTAAATTTTGTAACAATGTTTTAGTTGGAAAAGGTGTAAAATTAGGTACAAATTCAGAGTTTGGCGCTAATACAATAATAGAGCATCAAGTTGAAATTGGTAAAAATTGCATTATTGGATCTGGCGTTATTATTAAAAATTCGATAATTGGAGATAACGTTGTGATTCAAGACAGTTGTACATTAGGTCAAAAAGGTTTCGGTTTTATTCCTTTGAAAGAAAAAAATATTAAATTTCCGCATATTGGAAAAGTTATAATCGAAGATAATGTTGAAATTGCTTCTGGTTGTACTATAGATCGCGGGTCAATTGACGATACTGTAATTGGCAAAAACACTTATTTAGATAACCAAGTTCACGTAGCGCATAATGTTAAGATTGGATCTAATTGTATGATAGCTGGACAAGTTGGCTTTGCAGGAAGTTCAAGAATTGGAGAGAATGTATCAATTGGCGGTCAAGCTGGTGTTTCAGGTCATTTAAGAATTGGCAATAATGTAAAAATCGGTGGAGGCAGTGGAGTAGTTAAAAATATTGAAGATAATCAAATAGTTATGGGTTACCCTGCAGTTCCGCTTAAAGAATTTTTAAAAAATAGAAAAAAATAATGAGTAAAACTGAGCTAGATAAAAAAAAAATTGAAAGTTTACTTCCTCACAGGGAGCCTATGTTATTAATAGATAAATTAACTAATATAGTTCCTTTAAAATCAGCAACTGCAATAATGTATGTTAAAAAAAACGGTTTTTATGTTCAAGGGCATTTTCCAGGTCAACCAGTGATGCCCGGAGTTTTGATCGTTGAAGCTTTTGGACAAGCAGCCGCTGCTTTAACAGCTCACGGAATCGATCCTAAAGAGTACGCTAACAAATTAGTTTATTTGATGGGTGTTGATAAAGCTAGATTTAGAAGTCCTGTAATACCTGATTGTGAACTGCACTTAGAAATAGAAGCAATTCGATCTCACGGAAGAGTTTGGAAATACAAAGGCACAGCAAAGGTTGATGGGAAAAGAATGGCAGATGCAGAGTGGTCAGCAACAATAGTAGATCGAAAAGAATGATTCATCAATCCAGTGTTATAGATGTTAAAGCAAAGATACCAAAAAATGTAAAAATAGGACCATTTTGTTATATAGGCCCTGAGGTACAGCTCGAAGATAATGTCGAATTAATATCTAATGTACATATAGAAGGTAACACTAAAATAGGTAAAGGTACAAAAATATTTCCATTTGCAAGTATTGGAACTAGTCCTCAAGATTTAAAATATAACAATGAAAAAAATAGCACAATTATTGGTGATAATAATACTATAAGAGAATACGTAACAATTAATCCTGGAACAGAAGGTGGTGGTTCAAAAACTATTATTGGAAATGATTGTCTGTTTATGATCTCATCACACGTAGCCCATGATTGTAAAATTGGAAACAATGTAATAATCGCAAACAATGTTCCTCTAGGTGGTCATGTAACAATAGAGGATTCAGTTGTTATTGGTGGAAATTCGGCAGTACAACAATTTACCAGAATTGGAAGATTGGCAATGATAGGAGGAATGACAGGAGTATTAAAAGATGTAATTCCTTTTGGATTATCAATAGGTAATAGAAATTATTTACAAGGATTAAATTTGATTGGTTTAAGACGAAAGAAATATGAAAATAAAAAAATTATGGGTTTAGATAAAGCTTATAAAGAAATTTTTTCTTCAAAAAATCTTCATGAAAATCTTGAAAAAATTAATGGTGAATACAAGGGCAACGAACTCGTAAACGAAGTAATATCCTTTATAGAAAAAGATAAAAAAAGACCTATTTGTTCACCGCAAAGTTAAAATAATTATGATTGGGCTTATTTTTGGAGAAACGGATTTTCCAAAACACATCTTAAAAAAGATAAAAAAAAAAGAAAAGTATTTAATAATAGATTTAACAAAAACAAATTTTTTTAAGAAAGATAGAAATTCTTACCCGGTTTCCATTGGTCAATTTGGAAAAATAATAAATATATTAAAAAAACATAATTGTAAGAGAGTTTTATTTGCCGGAAAAGTAAATAAACCAAATTTTTCTAAATTAAAATTAGATCTTAAAGGAATTTATTACATGCCGAGAATAATCAAGAGTTCTAAATTAGGTGATGCAGCTATATTAAAAGAAGTAATAAAAATATTAAAGAAAGAGAAAATTAACACAATAAGTTCAACAATTTTTACACCAGAACTTAGTTTGAAAAAAGGTAGTTATTCAAAAAAAAAACCTAACATTCAAAATAAAAAGGACATTAATAAATCTATTAAAGCATTAACGAAGACAAGGCCTTATAGTTACAGCCAAGGAGCCGTATCTAGAGATAATAAAGTTATTGCTATTGAAGGTGAAGGAGGAACACAAAAAATGCTTAAAAATATTAAAAATAAAGGCAATGGT
>Ga0233444_10003051_pt1 | contig 16928 bp, 19 predicted proteins | sample SI_124_October20_6_FD_182792 | JGI IMG/M metagenome (GOLD analysis project Ga0233444, IMG submission 182792) | Seawater microbial communities from Saanich Inlet, British Columbia, Canada - SI_124_October2016_10_MG | ecosystem: Environmental > Aquatic > Marine > Inlet | place: Canada: British...
GCATCTTTAAAAATCTTAATATTTTCCTCTATCATTAATTTTTCTAGAGCCTTTACAACACTTCCTGTTCCACCCATTGAATAGTGAATGCCCCATTTTTTTTCTAGAAATAAAATTAGTGCATAAATTGAAGTGGTGGTAAAAGGATTTCCACCAACTAAAAGAGGGTGCATACTAAATACTCTTCTTAATTTTTCATTGGATATATAATTTGAAACTAGACTATAGACAGATTTGTAACTTTTTAATTTTAATAGAGATGGAATTTGTTTCATCATAAAAGTTAAATTGCTAAAAGGTTTGTCAGATAAATCTGTAAAGCCTTTATCAAAAATTTTTTCAGTAAATTTAACTAGTTTTTTATATCCATCATAATCATTGGGATTATATTTTTTAACTTGCTCTTCCATAGATTTATCATCTCCAGTGTAATCAAATGTATCTCCATCATTAAATACAAAACGGTACCACAAATCTAAGGGAACAATTTTTACGTAATCAGAAATTTTTTTGTTAAATAAAGAAAATAATTCTTCGAAGAGATATGGTGCAGTAATTACAGTAGGACCGCCATCGTATATAAACTCACCTTTTTGAAAAACTCTTGCTCTACCACCAAGGTCAGGATGTTTTTCAATCAAAGTTACTTTGAAGCCTTTAGCTTTTAGTCTTAAAGACGCTGCTAGGCCACCGAAACCAGAGCCAATAACTATTATTTTTTTTGCCATTGTAAATTATGGCCTATTCTAACTGGATTTTTTCTTAAGTGCTAATTTTGTTTCTTCAATACTGGATATATATATTTTGTCTAATTTGCTTTTATCAAGTGAATTTTTTAATAGTTTTTCAACTGACTCTATTGCTATTTTAACTGAAGTATTTTTTATGTCCTTTAGTGCTTGATTTTTCAATTGTTTAATTCTTTCTTCAGCACTTTTTTTTCTATTTTCCATTTGATCATGAAAATTCTGATTGGCCCTTATTACATTTTTTTCTGCTTCTTCGCTAGCTTTTGTAATCATTAATTTTACCTCAGCTTTTGAGTTGCTTATTTTTTTTTCATGTTCTGTTAAGATATTTTTGGCATCTTCTTTTAGTTTATCAGCTTCATCAATCTGATCTTTGATATTTGAAATATTATCATTAAGAATTTTTTTAATTTTTTGAGGTATTTGAAAATAAATTAGTAATCCAACAAATAAAAAGAAGGATATCATTACCCAAAATGTTGCATCTATTGTCATAAGTATTTACTAATATTTTTTTTTGAAATATCCTCAATAGTAGCTTTTATGCTGCTCTCATTTAATTTATCGCCTGAAATATTCTCAATAATATTTGAAGCTATATCTTTTGAAATATTTTGTATATCTGAGATAGAATTCTTTTTAAGTTCAGCAATTTCTTTTTGAGCTTTTGCTATCTCATTTTCTATCTCTTTTTCAATATTATTTTTTTTTAATTGAATATCTTTATCTAATTTAGTTTTAGTCTCTAAAAGTATTTTAGACACTTCTTTCTTTGAATTTTCTAAAGTTCTTTCGTATTCTTTTAATTTTAACTCCGATAGCTCTTTAAACTTATTAGCAGCATCCAAATCCTCTTTAATTTTATTTTCTCGATCATCAAGATTATTTTTTATTTTGGGCAGGTAATATTTTGCTATGGAGATGTATAAAATTGAAAATATTAAAATTAACCAAAATGCTTGGGAGGCCCAATATGTTGGATCCAGCTGAGGCATTCCTGTCTCAGCTGCAAACAAATCATTTTCTATAGCTGTAAAAGCTATTATTAAACTCAAGTAACGCTTCATAATTATAATATTAAAATGCAAATAAAATAATCAATGCTACTACAAGCCCAAATAATCCCGTTGCTTCAGCCAAAGCAAATCCCAAAAGTAAATTAGGGAATTGTTTTTGAGCTGCAGACGGATTTCTCATAGCTCCGGAAAGATAGTTACCGAAAATAATTCCGATACCTACACCTGCTCCAGCTAGTGCGATTGCAGCGAGACCTGCTCCAATCATTTTTGCCGCTTCTAACTCCATTTTTCCTCCTTTATTAATTAATGGTGTAAATTTAATGCATCATTTAAATAGATGCAGGTTAATATTGCAAAAACATATGCTTGAAGAAATGCAACTAAAATCTCCAAACCAGTTAATGCTACTGAAAAACTAAGTGGTAACCATCCACCTAGTATTCCTAAACTTATAACGAAACCGCCAAAAACTTTCAACATTGTGTGGCCTGCCATCATGTTTGCAAATAACCTTACTGATAAACTAACCGGTCTGCTAAGATAGGAAATAATTTCAATTACAGTTATTAATGGTAGCAAAACAGTTGGAACACCGCTTGGCACAAAGATGCTTAAATACTTGAACCCATGTTTTGCAAAACCAATAATTGTAACTGATATAAAAATAAATAAAGCCAAAATTAATGTAACAATAATATGGCTTGTAACTGTAAATGAGTAGGGAAACATGCCAACCATATTACAAAACAAAACAAACATAAAAAGACTAAAGATAAAAGGAAAATACGGTTTAGCTTTTGAGCCAGCAGTATCACTAATCATTTTAGCTACAAAACTATAAAAGATTTCAGCGATTAACTGAACTTTATCTGGAATAATTTTTTTCTCTCTTGTCCCTAAGAATAAAAAAAATAAAATAGTAGAAGCGCTAATAAACATAAACAAACTTGCGTTAGTAAAAGATAGATCAATACCGGCAATTTTAATCTCTGGTCCAATCTTATGAACACTAAATTGTTGCATCGGATTTCCTGCCATAAATTCCTTTATTATTTAATCTTTTTTTTGCATTCGGTTAGCAGTTTTGATTACGTTTAACATTCCAGCAGCCGCACCCAAAAAAAAGAAAATTATCATTAACCAGGGTTTAGTATCAAACCAACTATCTAAAAGAAACCCAATAATTGTCCCAACCGCAACAGCAGCAACAAGTTCTGTTCCTAACTTAAAAGCATTGCCCATAAATGAGCCCCTTTTTTCATCATTTAAATGAGCTTGCTCTTCAATTCTAGATTTTGCAATTTTTAAGCGAGTTTTAAAGTCTTCAGGAATGGTCATATTTTTCTTTTTCTATGCAACCAGTTCCACTGCTTTTTGTAAGTCTACCGAAACAAGTTGGCTAACTCCTTGCTCAGCCATTGTCACTCCATAAAGTCTATGCATTCTAGACATTGTTAATGCATGATGGGTAATAATTATAAATTTTGTTTTTGTAATTTTTGTGAGCTCATCTAGTAAGCTACAAAATCTTGTTACGTTAGCATCATCTAGAGGCGCGTCTACTTCATCTAAAACACAAATTGGAGAGGGGTTAACTAAAAAAACAGCAAAAACTAAAGACATAGCTGTTAAGGCTTGTTCTCCACCTGAGAGTAAAGAAATTGATTGTAATCTTTTTCCTGGAGGTGAAGCATACATTTCTAACCCAGCTTCTAAAGGATCATCAGAGTCAACTAGCTCAATCTTTGCCGTCCCTCCATTAAATAGTTTAGTATAGACCTCATTAAACTTTCTATTAACTTTAGTGAAAGCTTCAAGCAATCTTTCTCTGCCTTTTTGATTTAGTTCGTCAATACTTGTTTTTAATTTAACAATTGCAGAATAAAGATCAGCTCTATCATCTTCCATTTTTTTTATCTCTGTTTCATATCTTTTTGTTTCTTCGTCTGCCCTAAGATTTACAGAACCAAGAGAGTCTCTTTGTTTTTTAATTTTTTCAGCTTTTTGAGATTGTTCTTCAAGAGACGGCAATTGATCTGGTGAAACATCATTCAAATCAGATTGTGGTAGTATATAAATTTCTTCACTAATATTTAGTTCATTTTTCACCGAATGTAATAAATCTTTTTTTCTATTATCCATTCCTTCTAAAGTTGCCTCGTTTCTAGCTTTATTTTCCTTTAACCCAGAAAGTTTTAATTGAATTCCTTTAAGGTTTTGATTTATTAAATTATATTTTTTTTCTGACTCAATCAGTTCATTTTCTATTTCTTCATTTCTTTTTTTTGTATTTTCCAAGTTTTGTAAATTTTGACCCTTTGAAGTAGCGATACGTTCTGGGTTTTTTCGATTATCGCTTAATTCTGAAAGTAATTTATTTTTACGATTACTTAATTCTAAATTCATTTTTTCAGAATTAGATTTTAGACTTATCCAATTTTCTAATTCAACATCAATATTTTTAATTCTTTCTTTTCTTTTTATAGAGTCACTTTGTATTGATTTATCTTTTCCGTATTTTTCTGCGTATTCTTCTTGCGAAGAGGTAATTTTTTTTACAAGATTTCTTAATTTCTTGAAGGAATCCTTTGAAAGCTTTTTATCTTCATCAATATCTTTTTCAATTTGATTCAATATTGAATCTAATTGAGTTTGCAACTCATCCAATTGTCCTTTAGATATTTTAAGTTCATTTGATGAACTAGTCTCTACTACCAATAGTTCATTCTCTGTCTTTAAAAGCTCTTCTTTTTCTTTTGAAATTCTTTTCTCATTTAAATTTGCATCAAGAGATATACTTCTTTCACGCTCAAGATCAGATTCAATTGTTTTTATAGATTTTTCAAGTTTCTCTTGAAGAGATTTAACCCTAGTTTCTTCTTCGATAAGGTTATCCATGTCGAGATTAAGTTTTTGAAGTTTTGCTGCGCTTTCCATTTTTTTATCTCTTAAAGGCGCTAACTTTTTATTTTCTTCCTCTAGCAAAGTATTGTTGTGATTAAAGTCTATATTAACTGCGCTTATTTCATCATCTAATTCATTGAGTTTTTCAATTATTACTTTTTTATCTTTTTCTATTTCGTTAATTTTCAAAAAATATAAGCCAGCTTCAATTTTTTTAATTTCTTTAGAAATTTCCTTATAACGAGTAGCTTCCTCGGCTTGTTTTTTTAAATTATCCAGTTGTTTTTGTTGCTGTTTTTTTAACTCATCAGCTCTTTTTAAATTATTTTCTGCAGCATTTAATCTTGTTTCAGCTTCTTGTCTTCTTGCATGAATTCCAGATATTCCAGCTGCTTCTTCAAGTATAGATTTTCGCTCTATGGGTTTAGCGGTAACTAGTTGACCAATCTTTCCTTGGCTTATGAGAGACGGAGAATGTGCTCCAGTTGATAAATCTGCAAAAAAAGTTTGAACATCTCTAGCTCTTACTTCTTTGTCATTAATATAATATTTTGATCCTTTATCTTTTTCTATTTTTCTTCTAATAGAAATTTCATTAAATTCTTTGTATTGTGCAGGGCCATCATTATTCTGATTGTCTAAAAGTAAAACTACTTCAGAAATATTTTTAGAAGTCCTATTTGAAGTCCCTGAAAAAATAACATCTTCCATTCCAGAGCCCCGCATACTTTTTGCAGAGTTTTCTCCCATACACCACCTCAAAGCCTCAACAATATTTGACTTACCACAACCGTTAGGGCCAACTATGCCTGTTAATCCATTCTCAATAAGAAAATTTGTTTTTTCTGAAAAGGATTTGAAACCTGTTATTTCAAGCTGTTTAAAGTTCATTTATAGTTTTTTATCTATCGCTTTTTTAAATTGTTTATAATTAATTTTTCCTGAATATTTTTTTTCATTAATAATAATCGTTGGAGTAGATTCTATCTTGTATTTTTTTTGAGCTTCAATTCTTTGTTCCAAGATTTCATCTTGAACTTGATCATTTTTAAGACAGATATCCATTTTTTTAATACTTAAATCAAAATCTAAGCCTATCTTTTTTATTAATTCATTTATTTTATTTATATCGGACCCAACTGCCCAAGTGGTTTGTTTGTCATATATTTCAGTTAATAACTCAAATTTTTTCTTACCATTATCTTGGCATCGCACTATGACTTCAGCGTTTAGGGCAGCTAAATCAAGTGGAAAGGCATGGTGTTCGAACTTTACTAAGCCTTTATCAATGTAATCCTCTTTTAGTTTTTTATAAACCTTTGTATGAAAGTTGGCACAATGTGGGCATGTTAAAGATGAGAATACTTTTATAGTCACTTTAGCATCTGAGCTACCAATAGATAACACTTTACTTTCTGCTTGAGAAGAAAAAGCAATAAATACAACGAAAGCTATTTTGTAAAATAATTTATTTACTTCTTTCATTAAATGCCTTTATAAAATTATTAAGAGAACTTTTTAGTTCTGCGTCATTTATTTTGCCCATTTTTTCCTCAATTTTTGATAAGTCTTTTAATTTTGGAAAAACTTTATCACTACGATTAATTTTGTCTTGTACAATCTTTAGAGTAACGTGTTTAATACAATTATAGCCAAAAAAACTATTAATCTTATCAATTATTTCATTCTTTTTATACTCAACTTCCATCTCTTTTCCGTGAATTACATTTAGAACCAATGTCCCATCTCGCATCTCTTTTCTCATTTTTACAGTAATAGGGTAACAGGCGTTAGAAATCTTCTTGCTCACCATTTTAGTCCAGTTATCGACTATGTTAGAATAGTTATAACCTCCTTTTCTTAAATATTTTTTAAGAGTTTTTGGAATTGAGCTTGAAAAAGGTCTAAGCCCTTGATTGAAAGTAAGTGTTTTATTATTATTTTTATTATGCATTTAAGTCCAACATTATCAAAAAAAATTCTAGCTTGGTATGATAATAGCAAACGTAATCTACCTTGGCGTGTTAGCAAAAAATCACCAAAAAAGCTTTATTATAGGGTTTTAAGCGAGTTTATGTTGCAACAAACACAAGTAAAAACAGTCATTCCTTATTTTAAAAAATTTACAAAAAAATATAAGACACTTGAGTCCCTTTCTAGAATAAATGAAAATCAAATTCTTAAATTGTGGGAAGGTTTAGGTTATTACAGAAGAGCAAGAAACTTATTAGCGTCAACAAAACTTCTGGTAAAAAAATACAACTCTAAGCTTCCAAATACTTTAAAAGAAATAAAAAAATTGCCAGGAGTTGGTGATTATACTGCAAACGCTCTTTTAGGTTTTATTTATAATGAGGCAACAATAGCAATTGATGGAAATGTCAAGAGAGTGTTTGCAAGATATCTTAATAAAAAAGAGTCAAAGATAAATTTTGAAAGATTAATTTCTATTAATAAAAATAATCTTTTTATTACAAATAGAAACTCCGATTTTATTGAAGCATTAATGGAATTTGGTGCTTTAATTTGCAAACCAAAAAACCCAAAATGTAGTCAATGTTGTTTGAATAAAGTTTGTAGTTATTTTAAATCATCAAATAAAATTAAAACAATTAAAAGAAAAAAATTTAAAACTATGAACTATAATATTTTTTGTTATATAAACAAAAAAAAACAAATAGCTTTGACAAAAGAAAATAAAATAAGTTTTCTTAAAAATTTTAATTTACCATTAATAAAAAAAATGAAAAATAAATCAGTAAATAAGGATTGGAAATTTTTAAAAAACTATAAAAATTCTATTTCAAATTTAACTCTAAATATCAATTTATATTATAAATTTTCAAATAAAATTCCAAAATCATATAATTGGTATCTTTTAAATAATAATAAAGAACTAATACCTAGCTTTACTAAAAAAATATTTAATCAAGTTTCAACTTTATTTTAATGAAAAAGAAAATTGCAATAATTGGTGCGGGAATTGCGGGGTTGACTCTAGCAAATTTAATAAAAAAATATACCGAACATGAATTTATGATTTACGAAAGAGAAGAAAGTTTATCTCTCGAAGAAGGTTATGGCATTCAATTAGCAACTAACAGTATAAAAATTTTAAATCAAATTAATTTTAATAAAATAAATAATGAAAAAATATTTAATCCGAAAACAATAGATTTTTATAATTTTAAAAATAAAAAAATATGTGATTTAAATATATCCAAGTTTAACAGCAGTGATGTAAAATATACCACTCTTCAAAGATCAACCTTAATTGAATTTTTAAAAGAAGATATCTACACACAACACTTAAGATTTGGGAAAAAAATAAAAGAAGTGTCTGAACTTAAAGATAAAGTTCTAATCAAATTCGATGACAACACAAATGATCTTGTGGATTTTGTTTTTGCTGCTGATGGAATATTTTCAAACACAAGATCTTTTTTTGAAAAGAAAAAACAAGAACCAAAATTTAAGAAAGCAATAGCAGCAAGATTAATATTAAATTCGAAATCTGAACTAAATGTTAATGAAGAAAACATAAGTTTAATGTTTGGAAGCAACAGTCATATTGTTCTTTATCCAATTAATAAAAAAAAAGAGCTTAATATGGTTTGTATAATGAGATGTAAAAAATATGATCCAGATAATATTAAACAATTAATTCAAGAAATAGTTTTAAAACAAAACCCTAAATTAAAAAATATTTTTGATAATGAATTAAAAACATGGCCATTATATTTTACTTCAAATATTCTCCCTTCTACTAATAAAAAGGTATTTTATATTGGAGATGCTTTTAACGGATTTTTACCAACTCTTGCTCAAGGAGCCGGCCAATCAATAGAAAGTGCTTTTGAAATATTTAATTTATTAAAAAAAGATAAGCTAGATAAAGATAATAATTATTTTGAATTTAGATCAAAAAGAGCGAAAATTATAAGAAGCAGATCAAATTTTAATTTCTTTGCTTTTCATTTATCTAGCTCAATTATGCAAAAAATTAGAAATATATTTCTAAAGTTTTTGGTAAAACGTAAATTTTTTGTAAATAGCTATTTAGGTAAAGTTTATAAAAATTAAGCTTTAGTTTCTGAGATAAACTTTTGTCTCAAACTATCAATAACAACAGTGGATCCATTTATATCACAATGCCAATAAGTCCAGCCATTACAGCTCTCAGCACCCATAATTGTTGCTGCTACCTTATGAATAGAACCTTCGGACTCTTTATATTTAATGCTTCCATCAGCCATAATTTTAGCGTTAATCTTCTTTTTTGGATCAAATAACGTAGTACCAGGTTTTAATATTCCAAGCTCCACAAGGGAACCGAAAGGTATTCTTGGTTTAGATTTATTATTTTCAATTGTATCTAAATAGTTTTCTTCTATAACTTTTGTTTTAATTATACGTTCGCTAGCAGCCTTAAAATATTTTTTGTCTCTTTCTACCCCAAAAAATTTTCTACCCAATTTTTTAGCAACTACCGCTGTTGTTCCAGTGCCCAAAAAGGGGTCAAAGATAGCATCCCCTTTGTTTGTAGTAGCTAAAATAATCCTATGTAAAAGAGCTTCAGGTTTTTGAGTAGAATGTACTTTTTTACCATTACTTTTTTTTAACCTTTCTTTTCCATTACAAATCGGAAGCATCCAATCAGATCTCATTTGTAAATCATCATTTAAGCATTTTAGAGATTGATAATTAAATGTATATTTTGATTTTTTATCTTTAGAAGCCCAAATTAAAGTTTCGTGAGCATTAGTAAATCTTGTACCTCTAAAATTTGGCATAGGGTTATTTTTTCTCCAAATTACATCGTTAAGAATCCAATAATCTAAATTTTGTAAATGATAACCAAGTCTAAAAATATTGTGATAGGATCCTATTACCCAAATGCTTCCATTATCTTTTAATATTCTTTTGCATTCTATTAACCAAGTTTTGCAAAAATCATCATAATGTTTAAAACTATTAAATTGATCCCACTTGTCATTAACCCCATTAACTCTGCTCGTATCTGGCCTTGTCAAAGTTTTACCTATTTGCATGTTGTAAGGAGGGTCAGCAAAAACTAAATCAAATGATTTACTAGGAATTTTTTTTAATTCATTAAGACAATCACCATTAATAATTTTGTTGAGAAATTTTGACATTTTTTGATTCAACCTTAAATTGAATCTATGGTCAAATAATATTAGTAAAAAAAAGTATCTTTTAGTGTTTTAGAGTCCTAACTCGACAACATCTTGTGTATGGGTTTAAAACTTTTTCTGTGATGTGATGTTATACCAAATTTCTTTAAACCCTCAAGATGAGCTTTAGTACCGTAACCAAAATTTCTTTCCCAGGCATAATTTTTAAATTTTTCAGATAATTTAATCATTAGTTCATCCCTATAAGTTTTTGCTATTATAGAAGCGGCGCTAATAGATTTAACCTTATCATCACCATTAATTATAGTTCTGTAGTTTTTTAATCCTTGTGGTGCAAAATTTCCATCAATAAGAACTAGCTCAGGTTTGACTGGCAGCTGATCAATAGCTCTTTTCATTGATAGTAAAGCTGCTTGAAGAATATTAATTTTTAGTATTTCATTTACAGAGGCTATACCTACGGCATAAATTGAATTAAGTTTTATGTGCCTTGCTATTTCTATTCTTCTCTTAAAAGCAATCTTTTTTGAGTCTTTTAATAATCTTAAATTTATTCCTTCTTTTAATATAACTGCTGCTGAAATTACTGGCCCAGCCAAACAACCCCTGCCTACCTCATCAACTCCAGCTGTAATTATTTTTGTATTCAATTAAATCTTAAATTTAGTTTTTTTATCTCTAATCATCTTAAGATCAACCCATGCTAATTTTTTTTGCGTAGGCTGTCTCATTAAGAAAGCAGGATGAAAAGTCACAATTACTGATGTTTTGCATTTTCCAAATTCCTTTTCAATCCACCGTCCTCTAATTTCAGATATTACTGCATCATTACCTATGAGCGCATTCATTGCCGTACTACCCAATAAAATTAAAATTTGAGGAGAAATTATTTCAATATGTTTTTTAATATATGGCAGGTATCTATTCATCTCATCATCGTTAGGTTTTCGATTTTCTGGGGGCCGGTAATTAATAATATTTGATATATAAACATTTTTTCTATCAAGATTAATTGAAGCTAGCATTTTATCAAGCAAAGTTCCCGCTCTACCAACAAAAGGCAAGCCCTCTTGATCCTCGTTTGATCCTGGAGCCTCTCCTATTAGCATAATTTTAGATTTTGGATTTCCGTCGCTAAAAACCATATTTGTAGCACCATTTTTAAGACTACAATTTTTTATGCTTAAAATAGATTTTTTTAACCTTTCTAAACTCTCAGCTTTATTGCCCGAAAGTTTAAAATTATTTTTTTTATATCTATTGATTGACTTATTATTGTAAATTAAATTATGGTTTATAAGTTTATAATACTTTATTAATTTTATTGGATTAGAACTATTTTTTTTTATCATAAAATTTTATGTACATATTTAAGTTAAGTTTAAAGATTATAGGACATATATTATTTGTCATTATATTTTTTTCTACATTAGAAGCTAAAAACCTGGATAAGTTTCATAAAGCAGACCGTGTATCTGATTATTTTTTAGGAACGTTGCTTCTAAATGACAATCAATATGATGAGTCCTTAAAGTTTTTAAAAAAATTAGATGGTTTAGAAAAAAGTCATATTAATTATTCCACAAAATATCTATACTCACTTGTTAATTCAGGAAATTTAAACGAGGCATTTAATTTTTCTAGAAAGCTTGAAAAACAAAAACTAGATAGTTTTGAGAGTGATTTAATTACCGGTATCTTCTATTTAAAGAACTCTAATTTAGATTTAGCTAAAAAGTATTTCTTAAAGGCAAAAAAAAGAAATTCTATATATGTTCTTAATAAATATGTCTCCACATCACTGTATAACTGGTCTAATTTAGGAGGTTTAAATCTTAATAGCGCTACACTGGAACTAAAAAAATTGGATAAAAGATTTGAAAATTTTAAGAAAATTCAAAATGTTTTTTTAAATTGTTTTTTTAAAAGTTCGAATACGAACTTTTTGTTTGACCAACTAACCAAAAATAACAAAACAGACTTTTCAAGATATAGCTATTTTTATGCCTCTCATGTTTTTTCTTCTGAAAAAATTAAAGCAGCTAAAAATATAGTTCAATCAGCACTAAAACAATATCCAAGAAATTTACTACTTAATCAATATAAGATTGATTTAAATAAGCCAAAAAAAATAAACAGGTTTAACTGCAAAAAAGAAAATCATATTGTTGCTGAAATTTTATATATTGCATCTAATGCTTTATCCTCACAATCATTATATCCATTTTCAAATTTTTATTTAAATTTAGCTAAATTTCTAAATGAAGATTTTTACTCCTATGATACTTTGCTAGCTGAAAACTTTTATAATATAAATAATTTTGAAAAAGCAAAAAAAATATACAAAAACTTGAGTAAAGAAGGAGAGGCATTTAAGTGGTATTCTACAAAACAACTTGCAAAAATTTTAATTCAAGAAGAAAATATAAATGAAGCAATTGAATTAACAAGTAATACTTATAATAATTTAGTTATTAAAGAAGTTTATGAAACTTTTGATTTTGCTGAATTTTTAAAAAATAATGAAAAATTTAAAGAGTCTATCTCCTATTATAATACTGTATTAGATTTCGTTAAAAAAGATCACACTTTATATTCAAAAGCTACCGAAGGAAGAGGTGTGGCTTACGAAAGAATTGGTGACTGGGATAAAGCGGAAAAAGATTTGTTGGCATCGTTAAAAGCAGACTCAAATCAAGCTTACGTAATAAATTATTTAGCCTATTCATGGATTGAAAAAGGCATTAAAATTGAAGAGTCTCTTGGTATGCTAGAAAGAGCTAATAAGTTGAAATCAAACGATCCGTACATCATTGATTCTCTTGGTTGGGCATTATTTAGATTAGAAAGATATGAAGAGTCAAAAGACTATCTGCAAATGGCAGTAAGATTGATGCCAGGTGATCCAATAGTTAATGATCATTATGGAGATGTTTTATGGAAAAATGGAAATGAAATACAAGCTCGATATTATTGGAATTATGTTTTGAGTCTTGAAAAGACTGAAGAAGATTTAAAAAAAACTATTGATAAAAAATTAATAAAAGGCCTTTAGCATACATATGGTCTTAAAATCTTATTCAAAAATAAATCTATCTTTAAATATAAATAAAAAGCTTAAAAGTGGATTACACCAAATTCAATCATACTTCTGTTTAATAAATCTTTATGACAAAATAATAATAAAAAAAATTAACAAAAAAAGAGACATCATTATTTTTAAAGGTCTTTTTTTTCAACATATTAATAAAAAAAATAATTCTATTTCAAATCTCTTGAAATATTTGAGGAAATCAAAATTGATCTCAGATTTTTATTCTGTAACTACTTTTAAAAATATTCCTGTTTTTAGTGGTTTGGGAGGAGGCACAAGCAATGCTGCTTTTATTTTGAAATTTTTATTAAAAAAAAAAAAGATTACAAAAAATATATTCAATAAAATTGAAAAGATAATAGGGTCTGATTTAAGGCTCTTTTTTTATAAGCAAGGTTTTTTGGATAATCTTAAAAACGTCAAGAACTTTAAAAAAAAACAAAAATTAGTTTTCTTATTATCACAGCCAAATATTAATTATTCTACTAGTTATATTTACTCAAAAGTTAGAAATTACTCAAAAAAGACAAAATTTACTTTCTATAAAATAAATACAAAAAAAAAATTTATTAATCATATTTTAAATAATAAAAATGAATTACAATCAATTGTTGAAAAAAAATATCCTGTAATAAGTAAATTGTTAACAGATATAAGCAATGAAAGAGGGTGTTACTTCTCAAGAATGTCTGGCTCTGGCTCTGTTTGTTATGGTTTATTCAATAGTGAAAGTTCTGCTAAAAAGGCGCTTAATAACGTTAAGATTAAATATCCTAAATTCTGGTTTTCAATAGCAAAAACTGTTTAATTTTATTGATTTATGATATATCAGGTTTCGTAACATTGGGGCATAGCCAAGCGGTAAGGCAGCGGTTTTTGATACCGCCATCCTAGGTTCGAATCCTAGTGCCCCAGCCACAAATTATGTTTGATCTAAGTATCAATTTTATAAAAAAAATTAAGAGAAGCTTATTCCCTTTTTATAGAGATAAAAAATTAAAATTTGTATTTAAAACTCTCCAAGAAGGTTTTGCTAAGGATATTATAGTTGCAAGATTTGTTGGGGGATGTGTTAGGAAATACCTAACAAATGATGCAATAGATGATATCGACATTGCAACAATATTAAGTACTAGTGAGATTAAAGAAAAATTCAAGGATACTAGTTTTAAAATAATTGATACAGGCATTAAACATGGAACAGTCACTTTAGTTTCAGGTCAACTTAGGCTTGAACTTACAACTTTAAGAAAAGATGTTCAAACTGATGGCAGACATGCCGAAGTAGAATATATAGATGATTGGAAACTCGATTCTGAAAGAAGAGATTTTACAATTAATGCAATTTATTTAGATATTTATGGTAAAATTTTTGACCCGCAAATGGGTACTGTTGATCTTAAAAACAATAATGTAAAATTTATTGGTGACCCACAAAAAAGAATTGAAGAAGATTATCTTCGAATAATAAGATTTTTACGTTTTAAGATAATGTATGATAACAAAGTAGAGCCTGCAACAAGTCAGGCGATAAAATTAAATTTAAATGGAATAAAAAAGATTTCAAAAGAAAGAATTTTAGTAGAACTGTTTAAGATTTTAGATTTAAAAAATTTCATTAATTTAAATGACAGTATATATTTAAAAGAACTATTTTCTCTTATTTTTCCAGAATTTGATAACCTTGATAGATTAGAACGTTTAAAAAAAATTTGTGACTATTCACAAATAAGTAGAGATATCTTGTTAGCAGTATTGCTTATTGACGAAAAAAATAATCATGAATACTTTGCACATAAGTACAGTATTTCAAATCAAGCTAAAGAAAAATTAAATTTATTTGCTAAAAATTTAAAATTGTTAAAAGAAAATAAAAATTTTTTTGACAAGGATCTAGAAAAAAATATTTATTTAAATAATAAAAATTACTTAATAAATTTAAATATATTAAATTTTGTAAATAATTCAAAATATACATTTAAAGATTTCTCAGAAATACTCAAAAAGATATTACAATCCAAAATTCATTTTTTTCCAATTGATGGTAAATTTCTAATGCAAAATGGCATGCAAGAAGGTTCTACATTAGGAAAGGTTTTAAAAATAATTGAAGATGAATGGATTGCTAATGACTTTAAAATTTCAAATGATCGGGTTAAAGAAATAATTAAATCAATTTGAGATTAAATATATTCAACATCAAGAATTTCAAAGTTTCTCTCACCTGATGGTGTAGCAACAGTTACCATTTCTGCTTTATCTTTTCCAATGAATGCTTTTCCAATGGGGCTTCTAAAGAATATAAGATTCTTTTTAATATCGGCTTCATCTTGCCCGACCAGTCTGTAAGAAATTTTTTTGTTAGTTTCTAAATCTAGAACTTTGACCGTAGATCCAAATATTACTTTTCCATTATTTTCAATTTTTGTGACATCAATAACGTTTGCTCTAGCGATTATATCATTGATTGCAACTACTCTACCTTCAATTAAACCCTGTTGTTCCTTAGCAGCATGATATTCAGCATTCTCTTTTAAATCACCGTGTGATCTCGCTTCAGCAATAGCTTCGACAATTTTTGGTCTTTGAATATTTTTTAAATTCTCTAACTCAGATTTTAAATCTTTTAGTCCATTAACTGTTATCGGTTCTTTATCCATGTTTATTTCCATTTTGCTTCTGGTGGTAGTGACATTAAAATCGACTCAGTATTGCCACCTGAATTTAATCCGAACTTCGTACCTCTATCATATAAAAGGTTGAACTCAACATACCTTCCTCTTTTTATTAACTGATTTTCTTTATCTTTTTTTGTCCACTTTAATTTCCTTTTTCTGTTAATTATTTTATTAGAAATGTCTATGAAAGTTAAACCAAGATCTCTTACAAACTTAAAATTTTTAATCCAATCTTTTTTTTCATAATCAAAAAATATTCCACCTATACCCCTAGGTTCGTTTCTGTGAGGAAGATAAAAATACTCATCGCACCATTTTTTATATCGTTCATAATTTTTTTTATTTTGTAGACAAACTTTTTTTAAATCATAATGAATTATTTTTCTCTCTTCATTGTCATAATGACTAGGAGTGGCATCCATTCCTCCTCCGAACCATTCTTTTGAAGTGACTATAAATCTTGTATTAAAATGAAGTGCGGGTATTTTTGGATTTTTCATGTGAGCTACTACAGAAATACCTGAGGCCCAATATTCCCCCTTTTTTTCTGCTCCTAGAATTTTTGATCTGAATTGTTTTGGAAATATTCCAGAAACTGTAGATTTATTTACACCCACCTTATCAAATATTTTTCCTCCTGATAACAGATAAGAGGTTCCACCGCCTTCTTTTACTCTTTTTTTTTTCCAATCTCTTCTAGAAAATTTATATTTATTATTTTCTAAAAATTGAAATTCCTTACAGATTTGGCTTTGTAAATATGAGAACCAACTATCAGCAATTTTTTTTTTTAAGTTAGAAGTAATCATTATTTTAATAAATTATTTTGCCTTAAAGCTTCAGATGAAATTATAGCTACACTCATGGCTACGTTAAGGGATCTTGTTTTTTTATTCATTGGTATTTTAATTTTATTTTTTATTGATTTATGTAAATTTTCAGGTACTCCAGCACTTTCCCGACCAAACAATAAAATATCATTTTTTTTAAATTTAAATTTATAGTAATGTTTAGTTGCTTTAGTTGTCATTAAAATAATTCTCCTATCTTTATTTTTATACAAGAATTCTTCATAATCTTCGTGTTTAAAAATTTTACAATTTTCCATGTAATCCATTACTACTCTCTTGAATCTTAAGTCATTTAGGTTGAATCCACATGGCTCAATAATATGTACTTTTAAATTCAAGCAAGCACTTAATCTTATTATTGCTGCAGTATTTTGAGGTATATCTGGCTTATATAGAGCTATGTGCATTATTATTGCCTATTAATGTGTCATTCTGACCCTAGAAAAATAAATAATATAGTTTTATTAAATATTTACA
>Ga0233444_10003062_pt1 | contig 16890 bp, 13 predicted proteins | sample SI_124_October20_6_FD_182792 | JGI IMG/M metagenome (GOLD analysis project Ga0233444, IMG submission 182792) | Seawater microbial communities from Saanich Inlet, British Columbia, Canada - SI_124_October2016_10_MG | ecosystem: Environmental > Aquatic > Marine > Inlet | place: Canada: British...
CTTCAATATATCCGCTGAAGGGAGCTAATACCTTTGATTTTTCAATTTGAGTTAGTAATGTGTTTTTAGCTTTTTTAGCCCTGTTCAAGCCGCTTTCTGCTTCTTTTAGCTGAATTTCTGTTGTCACCCCATCCTCAAACAATTTTTTCTGTTTGTTAAAAACATACTCTGCAAATGAAACCTGTTCATTTATTTCAGCAATTTGGGCATTAAATAGTTCTGTTGCTATAGTAAAAAGAGCTTGCCCTTTTTCTACGTACTCTCCTTCTGTAACATGAATTTTTTCTATAGCACCATTTATCTCTGGCTTTACATAGGTCATTTTTTTGCTAACCACACTTCCTTGGGCTTTGAAAAAATCTCTAAATGTTTTCTTTTCAACTTTTAAAACAGAGATTAATGGCTTTTTAACTTCAAAACTATCTTCTTCTAATGGCTCAGCACTAGATGTTTCGTCGCTGCCACAGGAAACAAAAGCTAATAATGTTAACCAGATTAATTTTTTCATAATTGTATGGGGTTAGTATGTGTTTTTAATTGAACTTCAGACTTATATAATTCGTATTCCTTTTGAATTAAAGCTTGTTTTGTTTGTAAAAGCTGCATTTTTCTTTGAGAAATAATTAAGGAGTTGGACGCGCCATAGGACAACTTTTTTTCTTCATTGCTGTAAACAGTTTCAACTAAATCAACTTTTATTTTTTGATCATTGTAGCTGGAAAGGGCATTTTTGTAATTATTTTTTAAAAGGGTAAATAAGGAAATTATTTGATTTTCAATGTCCACTAATTCATTTTTGGCTTTAAGAAGCTCTAACTCTTTTTGTTTGTTTTTTGCTGCTCCCTCTCCGCTGTTGTAAATAGGTATTTTAACATTTACCCCCCAAAGGGTAGAAGGATACCAATTCTTATTTGCATCAAAGAAGTCAAAACTATTTCTCATTGCCATGTGCTGTTGATTAAAAAACCCAAAAATGGAAGGATAGCCCTCGCTTTTAGTGGCCTTTAGATCTAGCTCGCTTAGCAAAACACCTTGCTCTCCCAACTGTACCGCTCTACTTGATTTTGGATTGAGTATTTTCTGGCTGATGGAGTTGGTGTCGTTATCTAGTTCAAAATTGTCAGTTAAGTAAAGATTGCTATCTAGCGGGTAGCCTATTTTTGACTTCAGCGATAAAAGAGCCAACTCTTCATTGGAGTTTAATTGTTCTACTCCATTCTTAAGATCTAGCTCCATTATAATTAAGTCATTGATAGCTGTTTTTTCCAACAAGCCGTTTGAAATTAAACTATTTGTTTTCTTTTTTAAGGAGTCCAGTTCTTTAATGTTTTCAAGGACTAAATCTTTTTGTTTCTTAATTAAAATTACTTGTCCAAGAGTTAGTTGAATGGATTCAAATAATGTTTCGTGTTTTTGAATTAAATTGAGCCTAGCAAGTTCGTTTAGGTTTTTGGCAGCTTTAATCGCGTACAAGTAACTAAAACTAAAAATTAGCTGACTTGCTTGTAAATTGTAGTTGGCGTTGAAAGGAGTGCCAAATGCTAATCCTATTAATTCATCAGGTGGCGCTGTTGGATCAAAAGTATTTGCCCCAACAACCGTTGTAGGGACATTTATAAAGTTTTGAAAACTCAATTCTCCATTTATTTTTGGCAGACCAGTAGATTTAATTTCTTTTATTTTTTCGTCAGATAAGAAAACATCTAAAGCAGCATTTTTTAGCTGGGGGCTGTTTGCTTTTGCATATTCAAATAGAGTCTTACTATTATACTCTTGGCCAATCATATTTGCATATGAATACAATAAAATTATTATAATCAAAAGGTTTTTCATGTACTTAGTTTGTTTTGCAGATTTAAATAATATTCTCGACCATTTTCATTTACAATGCCCAAAATGTAATGGTTAATCATTTCATTGAAAACTTCCGAAAAAGAAATATCATTAGCCTTAAAAAGTAATCCGTTGAAAACAAGGTCTATTTTTTCAGAAAATATTTTAGACATTATTTCGGGCTTAATGTCTTTTCTGTAGCAACCTACTTTTATACCTTTTTTCAAGTTTTTAATACATATTTTATAGGTAAGCTGCTTGTTGTTTCTGTCAAAAATTTCCCATGACTTAGGATAGTATTTTTTTAAGTCATATTGCGCAGAAGGATGTATAGTTTTAATTTTATTAACCGAAATAGTGTTTATTTTAAAAAGTTCGTCAATAGGGTGAAGGTTTTCACTAACAGTTTTTAAAACTGCGCTCTCATGTTTTTTCATGTCTGCAGAAACCACCTTTAATACAAGATCCTTCCTATCTTTAAAATAGTTGTAAAGAGTTTTCTTAGAACACCCTAGTTTAACGGCAATATCATCCATAGTTATGCTTTTAATTCCATATTGTTGGAACAAAAGCTGGATACGGTCACATATTTCTGTTATTTTTGTCAAAATTTTAAAATAAAGCGCGAAACTATAGAAACTTTTTTAATATTTAAAGTTTCCTGTAAAAATTAACAATTATTATGAACAGCACAATAGTAGAAATATTAAAAATGAGTCCGCCGAAAAATATTTCTGTAAGCGGTTGGGTAAGGTCTTTTAGAGGAAATAGGTTTATAGCATTAAACGACGGTTCGTGTATGGCAAGCTTACAAATTGTAATTGATATTGAAAATTTTAGCCAAGAAAATGTTTCTAATATTAACAACAGCGCTTCTATTTTTGTAAGAGGAAAATTAGTTCCTTCTCAAGGCGGCGGACAAGATGTAGAGCTTCAGGCAGAAGAGATAAAAATAATAGGGAAGAGCAATCAGCAAGAAGTTCAAAAAACAATACTACAACCAAAGAAACATTCTTTGGAAAAGCTGCGGGAGCAAGGCCACTTAAGAATGCGAACCAATCTTTTCGGTGCTGTTTTTAGAATTCGCCACCACATGGCATTTGCCATTCACAAATATTTTAATGACAATGGCTATTTCTATATCCACACTCCTATTATAACTGGAACCGACGCGGAAGGAGCTGGGGAGACCTTTCGGGTAACCACTTTGCCGTTAGGGAAGAAAGAAGTAGATGATTCTCATGACTTTTTTGGAAAGCCAACCCATTTAACAGTTTCAGGACAACTGGAAGCGGAGCTAGCTGCTTTGGCCCTTAGTAAAGTCTATACTTTTGGCCCTACTTTCAGAGCTGAAAACTCCAATACCACTAGACATTTAGCAGAGTTTTGGATGATTGAACCAGAAATTGCTTTTGCCGATATTAAAGATGACATTGATTTGGGAGAGGATTTTTTAAAATACTTAATTAACTATGCTCTTACTACATGCAAGGAAGATTTACAATTTTTAAATGACAGAGCTATTAAGGAAGAGTCGCAACTGCCAAAAGAAAAAAGAAACGAACTTTCTCTGTTAGAGAGAATGGAAATGGTAGTTAGCCATGATTTTGAAAGAATTACTTATACACAAGCTATAGAAATACTATTACAGTCAAAGCCCTATAAAAAGAAGAAGTTCAAGTACGACGTTTCTTGGGGAGTTGATTTACAAAGCGAGCACGAAAAGTTTTTAGTGGAAAAGCACTTTAAAAAACCAGTGGTAATAGTAGATTATCCTGCATCTATAAAGGCGTTTTATATGCGTCAAAATGACGACGGGAAAACGGTTGCAGCCATGGATATTTTGTTTCCTGGCATTGGTGAAATAGTAGGCGGCTCACAGAGGGAGGAAAGATTCGAAGTGCTTGAACAAAAATGCAAAGAGTTTAATGTTCCAAAAGAAGCTATTTGGTGGTATTTGGAGACCAGGAAGTTTGGGACTGTTCCCCATGCTGGCTTTGGCTTAGGTTTTGAAAGGCTTATGATGTTTGTTACTGGAATGACAAATATAAGAGACGTTATTCCGTTTCCAAGAACACCAAAAAACGCAGAATTTTAGTTAGAATAATAAATCTTACCATCAACAAAAAAGCCTGTTTCTATAAGCTTTCCGCTTAAGTCATAGCCATAGGCCATTCCGTTTTTTTCCCCTTTATGATAAAAACTTATTGATTTTATTTTATTTATTGAATGATAACCCGTCCATTGCCCAACTCTTGTTGCATTTGAATAATAGCCAATAAGGTTTAAATTTCCGTCTTCACTGTAAAACATCCATTTCCCGTTTTCCTTTCCTAACAAAAAACTTCCTTTCTGTTTTAGTTTTTGATTAGGGTAATAAATTTTCCACTCTTTAGTTCTTAAAGAGTTATTATATACTCCTATAACATAAGTTTCTCCATTTGGATAATTCCATTGCCAATTCCCATGTTTTTCCCCATTTTTATAGTGTCCAAAAACAGACAATATCAGTAAAGAGGTGTCAAAATATTCTTTGTACTTTCCTATTATTGTGTCGTTGTTAAATATTGACACATTCATCTTATTTCCAGATTCATAATATCCAATTAATTTTCCTTCAAGCCCAATTTTATTATAATTGCATACTTTTTGAATTTGATTATTTATGTCTTTATAGTAGCCAATATACTTCCCAAATTTTTTGCCATTAAGCATGTTATAAGAGTCTTTTATATTTCCATTTTGGTAATAGCTTTTCTGCTCTCCATTTTTTAGATTTTTTAAATAATAATTCTCCTCTTTTAATAAGCCATTATTAGAATATGTTAAGCAGTTACCATTTAAAGAGTCTTTTTTGTAAACGTTAATTTGATATATACCTCCGCTTTCATAAAAGGAATGAGAGGTGTCTTCTAATAATCCATCTTTAAAATATAGTTTTTGTTTGAGTTGACCGCTAGGGAAATAATCTAACCATTGACCGGTGAGAGTATCTTTTCTAAAAAAGCCACTCTGCCAGAGACTGTCATTATTGTGGTAAATTTTATAAGCACCATCTTTCAAAGTATCTCCGTTATTTACGATTCCTTCGTAAGATTCACGAATTTTGTTAGTTTCAGGATAGTAGGTTACAAAAACATTTTGAGAATAAATGTTAGAGCCAAACAAACAAATTAGAGTTATAAAAATATGTTTAAGGGTCAATTTCAATAACAGAACCTTCAAGTTTTGAATTATGACCATAGTCTAAAATAAGAGCAACTTGCCCTTTAGATGTTATCGTATTTTTATTAATTTTTAAATCAAACTCAACCGATTCTCCTGGATAAATTGTTTTTTTTATTCCTTTTAATTTTATTAACTGAGCTGTCTTATAAATTCCGAATTCAAGGTGAACATCTGCAACTAAAATTTTATCTCCATCATTTTTAATATGTGTTCTAAAAACTCTAAGACTGTCTACAGTTGATGGGACTTCAATGAAATCTTCAATTATGCTATGATAAGCTACATTAGCTTTTGGCGACTGCATAACAATGACTTCAATTTTTGGCACCATTATTAGTCCAGTAGTTAAGACCTGCTTATCTAATACATAATTTTCTTTTTCTTTGGCTGGGCCAATAGTTACAAACCCCCAATGAGTAGATAAAACATCTTTAGGAATCGTAACAACCACACTTAAATAAATATCTTCGTTTGGATTAAGCTTGAAAAAATTTGGCTTGATAGCTATATATTTTTCCAAACTTCTGATACTTGACCCTACTTTTTGTTTTTTTCTTCTTCCTTCAACCACTTCAAAATCAGAAAGGGTAGCTGAATAGGATTGAAGTTTATTGCCATAATTTTTTATATGAATAGTTTTTTCTTGTATTTCTCCAGGGTTTGCATCAAAATTTAAAATTACTGGAGCAACTTCAAAATCTTGACATATAGAAGGATTAAAGAGACAACTTATAACAAAAACAAATAGAAGTTTTTTGCAATTATTCATATTTATAAAAATATATATTTTTTCTAAATTAAGATAATTATAAATAGTTGAACCAGTATAACAGTCAAATTTTAACAAAGATTATTTTTATTATAAAGATATTCAGAATATTATTACTGTGTCCCAAAATTAAACTTAGAATTCCCTTTAATTTTTACCTCTCTGTTTTTTTCAACCACATCAAATTCCACCCTAAAAACCTTAAAGCCGTCAAATTGAACTATCACTTTATTATTTTTGATATAGAAATCATCTCCAAAAATATTTTTCATAGAGACCTTGTAGTATCCTGCACTGGGAACGCTTATCGAAAAATATCCGTTATTTTCAGTAAGCGTAGAATAAACTTCACCACTAGTAGAAACAGCTTCGACTTTAATTCCTCTCGTTGAAATAGTTCCGCGATTTGAATTAATGTCTCTAGATAGATTTACTTGTCCATTAACTTTATACCCTTCCCCGTAAGGCATAAAAAAGGTGTAGTCTTCCTGCATTGAGATTTCTTGCTCATTACTTTTTGTGTTCTGTAAAACCCCTAAATTTTCTAAAGATCTAAAGACTAAAGAAAAGTCTCCCTCTGGAAGGTCCTTTAAAACTATATTTCCCTTTATATCCGATATTAATTCTTTTTCATTAAACAAAATGTTTAAAAAGTCAGGCCCATAGTTTCTACTTATATTTAGAATTATGTTGGGAATCCCTATTTCATTATCTGACTTAATTTTATCACCATTTAAATCATTAAAGCAAACTATTTTTAGATCGTAGTATTTGATTTTAGGCTGAGGTATGTCCACGCTGTAATTAAAGCCAAAATTTATGTTAAAAAACGTTGAATTGTTGCTGCCATCCTCTGGGTTATCGAAGCTACTTTTAAACAAATTAGCACTAGCAAAACCATTTAACCTTGGATTTATTTGAAAATTCATTGTACCTGACACCCCAAAGTTTTGTATGTTTTTAGGCATTCTTAAAAACCAATTAGCTGAACCTTGTAGGGATAAATTTCTTGAAGGAATTTGCTTGTTGAAGTTAGCCCTTATAAAAATCGTTTCATTAGACACCCTGGTGTCTTCAGAAATAAATACGCTTTGATCAATGAAAAAATTAACCCCTCTTAGATATCTAACATTCAAGCCCCAAAAAGGTGTACGATAATTTATCCCTAAAGAAATGTTTCTTGCACCTTTGAAATTTAGGGTATCTACTAATCTATCTTTAAATCTCGTGTTTCCTAAAAAAATATTTGGGCTTAAATTTTCCTTATTTTTTAATCTTACGTTCATTGAACCGAAGACCCCATAAGTTTGATTTGAAAAGCTTGATAAAATAGTGTCTCTATGTATAAGCCTTTCTCTAAAGTTGGATCTCAGGCTCGGACCTGCAGAAAATGATAATTTTTTGTTATAATTAAGCCTGTATAATAACGTGTGTACAGCTTGATTTGCAGTAAAATAATTTGTTAGTGAAGCTTGGAGAAAATTTAACCTTGAAGGGGAATAATAACTACTATTGGAAAAGAAATTTAAACCACTTTTTTTGTTTATATCATATCTCACGGATCCATTAGTTTGGCGCAAGCCCTGAGCCCTTTGAAAAGAGTTTAAAGTATTATGTTGCCCAAAACTAAATTTTACCTTTTTAATGGACCCACCGTAATTAAAACTATAAGAATTGCCAATAACGGCACTGTCGTTATTAGAGGGGTTTGCTGAGGGAACGTTTCCAAACCTAGGCATTATGCTTAATGAAATGTTATGTTTTTTTATTGGGCTAAAACCTATTGATAGTTCAGGCATAACTGAATTAAATGAAACGAGACCACTAGTGTAGTAACCCAATGAAAGTTTGTAAGAAACAAGTTTTTTAATTCCGGGAATTAAAATATTAGAAGAGTAACCTGAACTAGCAAACCATTCCGGAAAAAACCTATTCCTTGCTAAAGTAAAATCTGCACGAGAACCGTTTTCAAATCTATAAAATGACTTTATACCGGATCCATTAAAACCTAAAATAGGGTTTATTCCTGTAACATTTCCGACGGTGGTTAATAGTTTATTGTTCCAATTATGGTTAAGCTGAAAATTATAAAGAAACGGGTTATTAAAATATGTAGCAAAGGTCTGATTTGCAAATCTTATATTTCTAAAAGACGTATTATAGTTAAAGTTGTGTTCTTCATTTAATTGTATTTCACCAAAGGCGCCAAGGGTAATCATAGGATTTATCCCTGAAGCAAGATTAATTGCGTTAAAGCTCAGATTAAGCGGTGAATAAGCCTCGTCTCTTCGGTTATAAAAGCTGTTGTCTAAATCAAAAAACCTAAAATATCTTATTTTTTTATTTCCTGGTCCATCAAATGCAGAAACAATAATTTCGCTATCTCTCATATTTCCTGGAACATAATTCACTATTTCAGAGTTATTTATTTTTGTGACGGTATAATTAAGTAAAGTGTCGCTATATGGTGGAATAGAAATAAAGAGGTTATAATTACCTGTTGAATCTAACATTTTTAAATTTTTTCCAATTCTAAATTTTAAGTTTATGACTTGCTGTGAATTTCCCTTATTAGAAAGAAGTATTTCGAAATCTTCTGAATTGTAAAGTTCGTTAAAATAAACTCTATCTGTAGTAGTTTGTATATCCCAGTCCGAAACTTCAGGTATTTTAACGTAACTAGCCCCGTAAAACTCTTTTTCTTTGGTTGAGGCAACCATATTTATTACATAAGCCACTCCGCCAAGGGCATTTCGTGGTATAGTTAACCTTAGGGGAATATTTATTTCCCCCCCAGGGATTATACTTCTTGAAAAGAGAACGTTTGAGTTTAAAAGCGCCCAACCAGCGGGTATGTTTAGTTTAAAGTCTAGATCTAAAATTTTATTGGTTTTATTTTTTATGTTGCAAACATTAAAATAACTTTCACCAAAACCATGAACAGTTTTAAATTTTACAAATTTTATTTCTACATCTTTAGCTATTGAATCTTCGGGAAACAGGTTTTCAAAATTAAAGTTGCTGTCTATATAATATTCCCCACTATCTAAATAATTATAATTTTTAAATTTTTTATAGGTATAGCTATTTGTGCCACTTATGCCCACATGGCAAATAAAAAGTAATAATAATAAAACTACATTATAAGGACTAATTTTCATGGCCATGGCACTGGTCTTAAATATATTTCTAATTCAGTTTCATAATAGTCAGAATTAAAGCCATTAATTTTATTTGTAACACCGCATCGGTACGATATATGGATCTGAGTAGAAGTTGAATATCTATCTTCTGTTGTAATATGTTCATATAGATTTACTTCACCATTGGTCAACGCTTTCCAGCCCGTAAAATTTCCAAGCAGAGGAACGCTACCTGCACTTGTTGCACTTATTTCTAGCACATTCAAATCCATCAAGTTAACCCCATCAGAGCCTCTAAAATTTGCATCCGAAGCTTTTACAGAGACGTTCCATCCTGTTTCAAAGCCACCTAGTGAATCAGCAAATTGCAGACCAAGCATTGTGTGGTTATTTTTAGTAATGCCATCTTTAAAGTCACTAATACTATTGAAATTAAATGTAACATGCGAACCTATCATAGTGACTATCCTGGCAGAATTAAATGGTTGACCATATGAGTGGTTAACAACAAAACAAAATATAATACAAAAGATTTTAGACATATGTAGGCATAAAATAACTATAAATCTCTTATTAAACAAAAAAGGCTACACATGTGTAGCCTAATAAGTTAAAATAAAATAATAATAAGATTTTATTGTGCTAATTGTAAGTCAAAAAGAATGTTAGTAACATACCTGTCATTGGCTAAATTTTGTTCAATAAGCGCAACGGGATTCATATCTGTTTCTAAAGTACCAACTCTCCAGAATATTGAAAAGGCATTGTCTGCTATGTCACCAGCATTCCCCTCATTGGCAGGTCCAGCTGGGTTAAAATCTATTAATGCAGTAGTCCCAGGAAATTGAGTTAAAGCAGTAATTGCAGACCCGTCAGTTGTCGGAGTTGAAATCAAAACTTCATCAGCAGCAGCAGCAATACCTCCAGCACTATTAAAAATTGTATGAGTTCCATCAGACGTAAGACTATATCCAACATTATTTAAAGCCATTATGTTTGCTGCATCATCAGTGCCTATTAAAGTGGCATCCTCAGCACCCATGTGTATTTCCCAATTGTTAGATGACGCAACAGTAAATTGAGTCATGTAAAATCCTCCAGCTCCAGCTCCACCTAATGCAGTGGCAGCATTTTGGAGTGCGGGAGCAGTAGATGAATTTATTCCAGTTTTGTACTGAGCAATAGTGTTAAATGTAAATTCTATGTTTCCTCCATTCAAAATATTAAGTCTAAGTACTTGATTTAAGTTTACTGCTAAAGGAACAGTAGTTCTATCAGAAACTGCTTGAGAAATACCTGTCGAAATGATTCCAAAAGCAAACAAAGATAATATCAATTTTTTCATAATTTTTTTATTTAATAAGTAATACTTTTTAATTAAAAGCTATTTTCATCAACTAATTTACAATAAAAATTTAAAATTCCAAAAACAACCTCTGTTTTTTTTAAAAATCAACATTATCTATTAAAACTTTTTAAATACTCTACGCACCATTAAAGTACCATTTTTATTAAAGAAAAGTTTAATATTTTGTTTGATAATTGGTCAGATTATAATCAAAACTTCTGACAACTGTTTCTAATCAATTTCTGCAAAATGATAATAATATTATAAATCTTACCTTTTTCTATTTCTATGGATTTAGCCTTTAGAATCTTAACTCTTCAAATTAGAATTAACACAAATTTGAGAATAATTACTAAAATTTAATAATAATTTATTTTTATCAGGCTTTAACTATGAGAGACAATATATAATCCCTCAAAAGACGACAATTCAAATGGAGCATTTTTCTTTACTTTCTCTACCATGAAATTTCAATTAATGAATTCAGTTAAAGTATTTTCACTAAAAAAAAACACCAAAAAGAATTTTTAACTCCATAAGCATTTCACCTCAAAGTTAAAAAACCCTAGCTTTGTAAATAACTATGGCGCTCAAGCAATCTTTACAACAAAGACTTTTACAAAAGTTGTCTCCTCAACAGATACAGTTGATGAAGATGCTTCAGCTACCTACCATTGAGCTAGAAAAAAGAATAAAAGAAGAGCTAGAGTTAAACCCTGCTCTTGACGAAGGGGAGGAGAACACCCAGGAATCAGTAGAAGAAAATGTAGATTCCTCTATTGAAAAAAGAGACGACTTCAATTATCAAGACTATGTGAACGATGAAACACCCTACTACAAAACCCAGTCAAACAATTCCTATAAAGACCAAGAAGATAACCACATACCACTGTCTTTAGGAGATTCTTTCACAGAAAAGCTAATTAGTCAAATTTCACTGAGAATTAAAAATGAAAAGCACCTGAATATAGCCGAGCAAATCATAGGAAACTTAGATGAGTCTGGCTATTTAAGAAGAGAACTTTTTAATATTGTCGATGACTTGGCTTTTTCTCAAAATATTTTAACCTCGGAAGAAGAGATAGAAAAAGTTTTATTGGAGGTGCAAGAGCTGGACCCATCAGGAGTAGGAGCAAGAGATTTACAAGAATGTCTTTTGATTCAACTCAGAAAAAAGAAAACAACAACCGCAACTAAAACAGCAGAAGCAATTTTAGAAAAATGCTTTGAACCTTTCAAAAAAAAACATTATAAAAAGATAGAGCAAAAGCTAGATATTGACACAACAGCTATCAAGGAGGCAATGGCTGAAATTGTAAAACTAAATCCCAAACCAGGAAACTCACTAATAGACACTTCAAAATCCATTCAACACATAACTCCCGACTTTACAATTACCGAAAACGAGGGAATTTTGGCAGTCGAATTAAACCAACGAAATGCTCCACAACTAAAAGTTAGCAGAGACTATGTAGAAATGATTAAGGGCTATGACAAAGCCCCAAAAAACAAGAGAGACAAGGAAGCAGTTTTATTTATAAAACAAAAAGTAGATGCTGCAAAATGGTTTATAGAAGCAGTAAAACAAAGACAGAACACGCTTTTGGTAACTATAAATGCAATTATGGAATTTCAAAAAGAATTTTTTCTTTCAGGCGATGAGAAAAATCTAAGACCTATGATACTTAAAGATATCGCTTCTATGGTAGATATGGATATTTCTACCATATCTAGAGTAGCCAATTCTAAACATGTAGCCACACCATATGGGACTTTTTTATTAAAATATTTTTTTAGTGAATCCCTTACTACCCAGTCTGGCGAAGAAGTCTCCACAAGAGAAGTAAAAACCATTCTAAACGAAGCAATTTCCAAAGAAGACAAAGCCAAACCCTTAACGGACGAAAAGCTGGCAGATCTTCTAAAAGAAAATGGTTATCTAATTGCTAGAAGAACTATTGCCAAATACAGAGAACAACTTAATATTCCAGTAGCAAGACTGAGAAAACAACTGATCTAATAATGACAATATTCTCCAAAGTCATTTCTATAATTTTTCACCCATTATTTACCGTTGTTTACTCCTACCTAATATATTTTAATATTCAAAATATTTACAATCAAATGCTATTTCTAGCTGCACCAAAAATTTATTGGGCGCTTTTGTTTTTTTTATTTCTTATGGTTGTTTTTTTTCCCTTAGTGACCGTTTATATAATGTATAGAAACAAAACCATTAGTAGCATGTCCATTCCAGTAAGAAAAGAACGTCTGCCAGTTCTTATTTTAGTTACAATCTATTATTTAATGACTTATTATATTTTTAGATATTGGAATAGTACCCTGTTGAATTTATTTCAGCCGTATTTATCTTTTTTATTTGCAGGCCTATTTTTAATTGTTTTCCTTACGGCAATTACTTATTTCTGGAAAATAAGCCTACATAGCTCGTCTATATCTGCCTTATGCGGAGGAATGATGGCAGAAACGCTTATCGCACAGCCCGTTTCTAGCCAGGACCAAGTTTTTTATATAAATATGGCTTTATTAGTTTTGGTTGGAATAGTATGCTTTTCTAGGTTATATCTAAGGGCACATACCCTAAGCCAAACAATTGCTGGAATAGTACTTGGGTTTTCTTTGGCTTTTAGTCTAGTTTTTTTTCAAATTTATATTTGAATTTCACTAAGTTTTTTTCCCACATCCAAGAATGCTGCAAACAATCCTCTAACAAAAATTTAGCATCCCAGCCTAGTTCATTTTTAATTAACTCATTATCTGAATAGATTTCTGGCACATCTCCTTCTCTTCTAGGACCAAATTCATAGTTAAGCTTTTGGTTGCTAACTTTTTCAAAAGCAGTTATAACATCCATAACCGAAGCGCCTTTTCCAGTACCAACATTATAAATTTTAATAGACTCTTTATTAAGCGCTTTTTTTAAAGAAGCTACATGGGCATTGGCCAAGTCAACCACATGAATATAATCTCTTATACAAGTTCCGTCATCTGTATCATAGTCTTTTCCAAAAACAGTAAGTTTTTTTCTTTTACCTATGGCTGTTTGGGTAATATACGGAACCAAATTACTTGGAACACCTATAGGTAATTCCCCAATTAAACCAGATGGATGTGCACCAATAGGGTTAAAATACCTTAAAAGCGTTAAAGAGGAGTTTAGTTTTGTTTTAAAAAAATCAGTTAGAATATTTTCACCAATTTGTTTTGTATAGCCATATGGAGAAAAAGCAGGTTTTATAGAAGCAGTTTCTTTAACAGGTGTTTTATCTGGCACTCCATAGACGGTACAGGAGGAAGAAAACACAAATGAGTTGATTTTTGTACTATCAATTATTTTTAGAAAATTAATCAAATTCAACACATTGTTTTGGTAATACTTCATCGGGTTTACAATTGACTCATTTACAGCCTTGTCGGCAGCAAAATGAATTACGCCAATTGGACTTTCTTTTTGAAGAATTTCTTTAATCTCTTTTTTATTACCAATATTTGAGGAATAACTAGTAATTTTTTTACCTACAATTTTCTCTATATTCTCAATCACAAAAGGTTCAGAGTTTCTAAAGTCATCTACAATGATTGGTTCAAACCCGTTTTCAATTAACGCTACTGCAGTATGTGACCCTATAAATCCAGCTCCACCAGTTAATAGTATTTTCATAATTTATTAAAGAACTGTAAAAGTATCTAAATATCTATTTTTTAAAAAATTATATACTTTTAATTATAAAAATCAACCACAAAATAAATATAGCGCAATGGAAGAAATAGATTTTGCTTCAAATGGGATAGTAGAAGTAAAAAACGCTTCTGGAGAAGTTGAAGAATTAAGATTTAAAATTGGGCTTCTGTCTTTGCTAGGAAGAGTAATAAAAAATATCTTTTTGTTTTTTTTAATTTTCATAGCTATAATATTTAGCTTTTTCACGCTATGCTCTGTGCCTTTTTTTTTATTATACTATTAGCAGTAAATAAAAGAACAATCGTTGTAACCAAAGACAATTTTATTACAAAAAATTCTATTCCAATATTTCCAGCTAAGAAAATTTCAATTCTAGAACTAGAAAGACTGGTGGTTAAAAGAGTGGAGAACAAATATCCAAATCACTCTTCTTCAATGTCAGTTAATTATGAATTACAGGCAATTTTTAAAAATAAGCCAGCTAAAATGATATTTAGAACCTTGATCCCCATTTTAGCGGATCAAATGGATAGAAAAATTGAAAAGTTGTTAAACATCAAGGACATTTCTAATAATGGCCAATTTGAAAAAATCACAAAAACAGGGTACCAAAACAACTTAGAGGCCAAATATAGCAAAACCACCCACCAAAAATTCTCCCATGAATCAACCCCCCCCAATTCCCAAACATCAAGTAAAAACTTAAATATTGTTCAACCCTCTACCAGTTTTCCTTTTACTGTTTCTACCAACTTAATTAATCTAAAAATTGTACACTTTTATAATTATTCAACAAACACAGGTGGTATTTCATTATTAGTAGGTTTGGTCTTTACAGCAATCGGTATATTTATTCCGCTGTTTAATAGTCAAGCAAACCCATTGCTGATAGTTTGTGCCATAATTGGGGTTCCAGTTTTGTCTTTTGGTATTTCCAATGTTTTTAATAAAAGATTTATTACCGTTTCTAAAAGCAAGATTAATTATTATACCAAGCCAATATCCATAAGAGAGGAAAAAGAAATTTTAAAGAGCCAAATTAATAGCCTAGAGGTTCGTTTTTCTGGCCACAGAGTAAATAATGTTCCAAGTTATAATATAGTTATTGAAACTAAAAGTGGAAAAACACATAAGCTAATAAAGCATGTTTATAACGAGATGGCCTTAAAAGATTTAGCAAATGAGATTAATCACCACATGAGCTTAAAAACCTAAAAGTCTATTCTGTAATAGAAAATAGGTAAAAACCCTAGCTGATAGTTTAGAGCTATATCATCTTGATCTGCCACCCCATCGCCATTTGGAGCATAAGAATAATTTAAAATATTTTTTGCACTAGTAAGATTAACTAAATCTATACCTATTTCATGGGTCACAGCTTCTTGATTAATCTTGAAGGTCGTTTTAATGTCAAACCTAAAGTAGTCTTTGAATTTATCTTCATTGAACCCCTCGTCTAGAAAAATTACTTCCCCTTGTTCGTTGGAGGCTACGTGGTCAACAGTTCCCCTTCTTTTACCCCCCGCGCCTGTAACTTTTACACCAAGACCTAAAACTTTGTTTTTCCCAACCTCAAATTCTTTTCCAGCTAAAAAGTTTGCTGCATACATGCCATTGAAGCTAGTGTTTCTTTCTGTTCCATCACTTGGTGTATATTTAGAGTTATATAAACAGCCAGAAAAAAGTGCATGCCAGTTTTTGTTAAAATACCGCTGTAATGTGACTTCTAACCCATAATTATAGCCAGTTCCAGAATTTTCCAAAGTATCTGGAAATACTCTAGCAAAACCACTTCCAGCATTGGTTAAAGAAAATGCAGATGGAGTTCTTTCAACAGGAATTCCAGTTAAATCTTGATAATATACTTCAGTCTTTAACCCCAGGTTTTTATGAATCTGATTTGAATAGCCCAAAATAATATGCTTGCTATAAGTGAGCCCTAAATTTTCATTATGTGCTTCAGTATTGCCCTCATTAATATAATATCTAGTATATAACGGTTGTGTTTGAGAGTGATAACCCAATCCAAATGAAAAAGCGCTGTTATCATTAATATTCCATTTTAGACCAAGACGAGGTTCAATTGGAGAAAAAGAATCCTTTCCCAAATTTAGATACAAGCTTGTAAGCCCTGCAGTTAATACCAGCTTATCTGAAAATTTATGTTTCCAGCTTACATATGGTTGGAACATAAAAGAATCCCCAATTTTATTAAAGCGAAAGCGGTAAGTGTAAGCAGTATCTTGACCAAGCGCGTTGGTGGTAACACTGTCTATAAAGTTAAAATTGGTATAATCCGCTACCCATCCAATCTTTAATGTGTTTTTCTTATTCAATTTTTTATTGATCGAGCTAGAGTTAGAGTATCTGACTTTGTTAAAGTCGTAAGCCATATATGGTTTAAGAGTATAGTCGTCCCAATCATTAGGATTTCTAGAAATAGTATCGTGGTTAGACTTTTGATTTTCAATATTTACACAAGTAGTTGATTTAATGAAAGAAGTTTCATTAAGTGGTTTGGTGTAAGTAGCACCCGAAACTAGCATATTGGTTCCAAACCTCTGATCTTTCGTATTCTCACCATATAAATCAACTCCATCCTCCTCACTTTGTTCGCTTATTAAAATTTCGATTTGACTATCCCCACCTAATGCCCATAGTGATAAATTCCCGCCTTTTTTAAATGGGAGATTAAATTTAACAGCAAAATCTTGGTATTTAGGAATAGCAGAAGTTCCTAGGTTAACCCCCAATAAACTAAATGCTTTTATTGTAGAATAGCGATACATGGCCAAGAAGGAAGCAGAGCTATGTTTAGACAAAGGCCCCTCGACTAAAAACTCTGCTCCAAACAAACCAACTTGAC
>Ga0233444_10003078_pt1 | contig 16846 bp, 15 predicted proteins | sample SI_124_October20_6_FD_182792 | JGI IMG/M metagenome (GOLD analysis project Ga0233444, IMG submission 182792) | Seawater microbial communities from Saanich Inlet, British Columbia, Canada - SI_124_October2016_10_MG | ecosystem: Environmental > Aquatic > Marine > Inlet | place: Canada: British...
CCTACCATCTGCATCATATGTTGGTAATATAATCATATTTTTATATAAACCATTCTTACAAAAACCTATATTATACTTTATTATATCGTGTTTACTCACGTGTCTCCTTTTTAAGTATGCTATAGCGTGCCGTCCCATTATATCGCTGTTATCAACGTCATTTAGGCTTATATATTCATCTGGTAGCGTTATAGTATCTACAGATTTATGTACATAGTTATCATCTACATTTTTAGATAATGATTTTGCTTCACTAATTTTATCTTGACTAGCACCTGCTATTCTTAATAATAAACTAATTGATTTACCTTTTTTACCACATACCCAACAATGCCAAGGATTATGTCCTTGTTTATTTTCAGTAAAATTAACTTCTAATTTAGGTTTGTGGTGGTTACAACTAGGACAGTTATAAGCCATATTACCACGAGCAGTTTGTTTACCCGTACCAAGTACTGAATTTACTAAAGTGATTAATAATTGGTTAATCATTTAAAACTATTTAATTTCTTATACAGGTTCATACCCGATAAGTTTTGTTTGAAGCTGTCTTCAAACCACGTCGCATAATGTAATGAATCTCCTTGGGTAATCAAACGAATTTTGGGGTAGTTTTTATATCTTGATTTAAACCAAACATTTGCTTTATGATTAGCCATTTCCCAAAATGCATTTTTTATAGGTGGTTCTACTAAGTAATGTAACATTATTATATCAACTGTTTCTTTTAAAAGATTTTCATATCTTTTATTTTCAACTTCTGGGGTTGAATCACATAACATTTTATGTGTTTGATTTATAATGCTTATAGATGTATTTAACGATGTAGCTTCTAAAGGTTCTAAGAAAAATGAGGCATTTCCATTATAAACTAAATTATTACTAAAATTATTTTTTCTATAAAAATTTTCAAAAGGCATTATATTACCTTCTTTAGCCATTAAATTATAATCTTTTAAAATAGAGGATAATTCATTTTGAAGCTTATCAAATTCAGCATATTGAGAATTGTAAATATAACCTACTGAACATCTATTTTGAAGTGGGATTAAAAATACCCATCCATAACTTTTAGCTATACAAATAGTTTTATCAAATGTTGGTTTATCCCAAGGGCATTGAACTACATAAGCTTTATTAACAGGTATAGGTGGTGTTTCAAATTGGTCTTTTGATAAAGTAGGTATGCCTGAACAATCGATTGTAAATGTTTCTAATTTACTATCAACATTTTTTTCAATAATATTAACTTTATCTTTTATATGTTCACAAATATAATTTTGTAATTTATTAGCATTTATATGTAAAGCCATATAACCAATCCCAAATAAATGTGTAAAAGGTTTACTACCCCAATTAATTTTTTCTATACCTTGTTTATAATGAGCATCTAATTTAAATAAATCATCATAACTTAAATCTAACTCTTTAGAAAGAAATTTAGGTAAAGCTAAGTCTGTACCTTCACCTACTGATAATGCTAGTTTTTCAGGGTCATGGTACCAGTCAATATCATACCCTAAATTTGAAAATTTTAAAGCATTTAAACAACCAACAGTACCTCTACCTATTATTGACAACCTTTTTTTACCCATACTAATGTTCCACTATTTCATTTGGATTTTCATATTCCTTAATCTCTGCAAAATCTTTAGTATAAAATTTCCCTAGAATATTATCATTAAAGAATTCATCTGGTTTTTCTAATACTTGATATAGCATCTGGTATTTGACTTCGAAATATGTAAGTAATTTTTTACTAGGAAGACATTTAATTATTGTTCGTTCCCAGTCTTTAGTTTTACTTTCTTTAAGTATTTCCTTTATTTCTTTTTGTGATCCGTAATACGTAGCCCAATCAGATTCCTTGACAGCCAGTTTATAAGACGGTTTACGTCCTACTACTGCTCCTAAAGCTGCTATTTCTTTTTTTCCAAGTTTTACTTTTCTAGTAAAAAATAAGATTTTTTTGCCTATGTAAGTTTTGTTAGAAGGTATATGTTTTACCTTATAAACAAACCCATAAGTATTTGGAGGGAATTCTGTTACGTCATTAATCGTTTCACCGTTATAGATCCAACTCATAATTATTTGCTTTAATTAAACATTATTGCAACATGGCGATACATATTGGCTTATTTGTTAATAAAATATTTTGTGTGTTTTGATTGTGAGCTCGTTTTTACAGTAAACTCAATACTTTGTGGTGGTTTTGGATTATTCCCAAAATTTTTATTGTTATGGTCAATTATTTCTTTATATTTACTAGGTATATTAGGCATTTCACCTAATATTTTCCAAATTTGTTTAGATTCTTCACGTTTAGATATATGCCATCCATGATAGGCCTTTAAAAAATATAATAAAAAATCACCTGGATATCCCACATCATATTTTAATGGTTCTGATTTTATATATTTTAATCCTAAACATGCGTATAGATATGCTGTATGGTCTTCTTTATTTTTACTATACCATTCACTTAAAAACAAGTATGCTTCTGGTCTATTTGGTAAATGTGTAATTGCTAATTCTAATTGACTTTTTTCCCATCTTTTTCTTCTACCTATACTATTTACTTGTTTCCATGTTTTTAATAAACAACAGTAAGAAAATGTTTTATCAATTTTATTTGATAGTTCTGCTGCCCTTAAAAAATAGGATAATGCAGCAGCACCTTGACCTTGTTTTTCATATTCTTCCCCTAATTTAGCATTAACTTCAAAATCTAAAGGGTCGTTAATATATTCATGTAAATATTTTTGTAACTTATTCATCTATATCCCATTTTAATTTATCCAATAATTGAATAGGCATTTTTAAAGCGTATGCAGCATTATCTTGATAACCATATGTAATAATAAAATTATTATCTTTAATTACTAAACCACAAGCAAATTCAATCATAGCATCCATAAACTTAAATTGTTCAGATACTTTTTTTATGTTCCAATCTTTATCCCATATAATAAATCTATGGTAATATTGAGCATCTTTTTTCTTATTTTGATGCCAAAAGAAATGTGTTTCATGGGTTACACATATTCTATCCCCATTGTCTCCAAATGGTATTACTTGAGAACTACCTCTTAAACCTAAAGGTAAATCTAAAGGTTTATTTGATTTAAATACTACTTCACTATCTATTATATCAAGTTCACCTTTAAGTGCTTTTTGTTTACTTTTATTATTAGGATTTACTTTTATAATTTCTAACGGGTTACACCATCTAACAAAATGAAAAGGCATATCTAATATAGGCATCCAATTTTTTTCTAAATGTGTATGTGGGTCTACTTCGACTCTATCCCTAGTTGCTTCTATAACTCCATCTGGGGTTATATCTAATTTACATAATTCTATTCTACCTTCTCCATTTTCTTTTACATCTCTTCTTACACCAGAGGCATATAATTGTTTTTCCCATCTAAATAATCTTACATCTTCCAAACCAATAAATTCCCAAACTGGTTCAATATCATTTTTTGATGTATCTATTTCATCTGATGATAATATTTCTAGAGTATCAGGATTTAATTTACAAAAATAATTGTAAGTTCTTAGTTTAATATCGTCTTCGGGATTCAAATAAGATAAAACACCCCATTTACATTGGAAATTTTGTTCAAATTCATCATGGTATAATATATAATGTACATTTCTAATATTAGCTAACAATTCACCATTGTCATCTAAAAAAATAGATACATTACATAACCCCATTCCACGTCCTTCTTCTTTAGATAAGATTAAGGGTGTAATGGTTCCACCATTGTTTATAACTAATTTAGCTAAATTGTTTACCATACTATTTGTAATGAGATCCACCTAACCATAATACAAATGACTTTCTTGTACCTTTAGTAACTGGTGCTACTCTATGCATCAAAAATGATGGAAAAATAAAAACACATCCTGCTTTTCTATGTGCTTTATCAAAAGGACCATTCATACTTCCTCCTTTAAAAACCTCTAAATCACCACCTTCATATTCATCTGGTTCTGATAATTGAACTGTAATAGATATTTTTCTTTTAGATAATAAACCTGGTCCTATATCAGCGTGCCAATCATAATGTCCTTGTTCTGAGGCATAATATTCAGTGTATTGTATTTGTTCTGGGATTTGTGTTATATCAAAATTCCATAAAGCAAAATTAGCTTGTACAGCATAATCAGATAGTTTTTCATATAACCAAAACCACTCATTATTTTGAGGTACCCATTTTACTGATGATGATCTAACTTTTTTATCATTACCCCCAGCAGTTGATGCTTTTTTAAAAGGTAATTTCGCTACACCTTGAGATATTTTATTTAATTCTTCTTTAGTAAAACCTTCTTTGAAAAAGTAATACTGTTGCATATCAACTTCTTGTTGATCAAAATTATAACTTTGAAACATATTATTCGTTTAGTGAATTAATTATTTTTTCGACATCAAATATACGACCAGTATCTCGATAAGGCAAGTTTTCTATAGGTTCTATCAGATTATACCCAAAATATTGATTTGATGGGGTATAAAATTCGGGTTCGTTTGATATAATATTACTATGAAAATTATACCCAAATACTTTAGGTTTAGTTGTTACCCAACATACTGTAGCTTTTTTCCTTAATGCCACTGCTAAATGCTGTGTAAACGTATCCACTGATATTATTTTTTCAGCTAATGTTAGTAACACTGCTACTTTTCTTATATTACCAGTTTCTTCAATTACATTATCATATTTTAACTTTTGATCTTTTCCTTTTATATGATATATAGTGTATTTATCTTTATTATCATTTATTATTTGTTGGGTTACTTCAGTAGGTAAATCACGTGCCCAATTATATCCGAATTCAACAACATATCCTCCATTAGGATGTATTACCATTATAGGTTTATCTGTATTATAAGATTTTTTATATTGTTCTATTTCTGTTGAATCTAAATAAAATTCAGGTAATTCATTATTGTAATCTAATTCATATAAATCACACCAAGTTTCTAAAAGATGTTTTTTATTTAATAGAAAACTGCTTTCGGTATAAGGTTCTCTCATTAGTATTTCAACATCTCTATTCCCATTAATATATAAACCATTTAAAGCTGGTTTTTGGTTAGGTGTATAGATATGTTTTACATTTGGATTATTCTTCCATATTGATGGTTGAGTTGTAACTACCATAATGTTACTTTCAGGAAATTTTTGTTTTAGTTTTTTAACTATAACTGTAGACATTATTATTTTGCCTATTCCTCCATAAGATTCAAATATTATATTCATGCTTGTATATTAAAATTAATTACTGCTCTTTCTGTCATTCCATAAAATGGTTCTACAGAGTGTACTATATCGTGGGGCCATATCAATAACATCCCTGCTTTTGGTCTAATAAAATGTTTACTACCTCTAACATGGAAAGCAAATACACCACTGTAAGGATGATCCTTTAAAGGAACACCATCATGTAAATAATATCCCCCAGAGTACATATGTGGTTTTTCTTCATTGTATTGCCATCTATTATGGTTATGCGCATTATGTCCTCTACCATCTTCGGGTTGGTAATATTGTAACCAACTTTCAGTAATAGTAGGATCTATTTTTAATTTATGGCCTTGAGACCATAATAATTCTTTAAAACCCATTTTAATTCTTTTAACAATTAAATCAGCATCTTTTAATCCTGAATTGTTTTTTTTATTTGTTTGGGTTAATTTTAAAAAATCATTAGGTTCAACATGGAATCTACTTCCTATAGGTTGTAATTCATGGTTTTCAGTCCATTCTTCTTTTCTTTGATAGTTTACTTCATAATTTGCTTGTCTATCTGTATCATAAACACCTGGTAATTCTTGACCCATTAACTTTTGTGTTGGGTTTAGTAACCTTTTACCTATATGATATATATTCTCAGTAATAGGACAATCTTTGTATACCCTTTTATATATAGGAATTGGAGCTAAGTGGAAGATATTTTCCTTAGTTGTTTTTTTAAATGGTTTATTATACATGCTCTAAATATGGTTTATAATTAATTTCTGATTTAATATAGTTATTAAATTGTTGTTGTATTATTTCTATATCAAATTGTTGTCTTACTGTTTTTATTTCGGATACACCTAATACATAAGTAGGTAGGAAATTTTTTATATATTCTTCCATACTACAATTTGTGTATATCCAAGTAGCAAATTCTTCAACTAATCCTTTTACATTATATTCTTTAGCTATTTTAATTAATTCCTTTCCAAAATTTATATCTCTGGAGTATACACATCCAAAGTTAGGGATAATTAATCCCTCATTCCATTCCCAACTATATTTAGGTAATTCTTTATCTAAATTATCTATTGTAGTGTATATGTGTTCACTATATTCTTTTATATTATTTAAAGGGTGATCTGTTGGTATTGTCTCTATTAATGATCTTTTAGAATCTTTATGGTGAGCATATAACGGTATTTGTATAGGTTTTGATTGTAAACTATCATAAAAATGTTTATCTAAGGGTTTTAATATATAACAATCCCAATCTAACATTAATACTTCACCCCAATCTTGTAATGCTCTATCTAATACTAATAATTTTTTTCCATATATATTATCTAAACTATAATCATCATCTTTCATTAAATAACAAATATAACCTCGTTGAGATAAAAGTTTAAAATTATCTTTACCCCAAACATATACTATTTCCTGTCCAGGATATAATGGAAATTTGGGTATTTCTTTAAACTTATCTGTAAAGTTTCCCCACCAAGAACGTATTATTTTTATATTATTTGTTTTCATGGTATACTTCCCAATATTTACTCCATCTTGCATCAGTAAGGTAATGACTCATATTTAATTGATCTACTAATTCTTTAAACCATTTATTAGTTTGTAGATTTTGTGTGTTAATTTTATCTAACCATACATGCTCAAATGGTAATTCATTATTAGATGGATTAAGTGGAGTATACCACTTTTCTGCTTTACCTTTATATCTATTAATTCCATCTACATTATTATGATGTGATAATGATACATTTTGTGTTAATGTATTTACGTGATAGTTATTTTCTCTAATAATATGTCCTAAAATACCTTGATCTGTTAATAACCAAAACCACTCTGGTATATTTTCACCATTTGTAGTAACTAATTTTTTATGCCATTTATGATATTCTTTTAATAAATCCATATTATTAAAACATAAAAAAGATGTGTTTGGAGACCAATCATCAGTATTATAATTTTTAATCCACGGAATATGTGTTATTTCGCTTTCAAATTTTTCTTTATCAAAGTAATAATATCCTCTGCCTATTTCCCAATGTGCTACTGTTAAATCATTTGTGCGAACCCATTGTGGTAATTCATCTCTGATTATCATGTCTTGGTCTAAGAACACAAAAGGTTCAGTTTGATGTGCTAAACATTTTATTTTACCACTTGTCCAAAAATAAGCAGCATCAACATTTGATTTAGAATAACCATTTAAAAAATTAATATCTACTTCATCATATAAGTCTAGCAACCCAAATCTTTGATAAAATGAAGCTCCAATTGAGTCAGTGTATAATTTAATAGGACCATTATGTAATTTCCAATTAGCAGCAGATACCATAGTATACAATAGCTGTGAATCTAATTGATTGTAAGTTTTAGAATGTAGATTTTTTAATGTTTCAAAACCATGACCTCTTAACCTATGTTTCTCAAAGAACGGTTTTGTCCAATTTACGTGGATGGCTTTCATTAATTTTACTTTTTAATAACTTTATATTTATTTTTTTACTAGAGTTAATGCATCTATATAAGTAACTAATTTCATCATCTAAACCTTCTTTAATCAGTTTCCTTTTATCCATACCATAGTGCCTATAATATAATGAAGATTCTTTGCTATTCCAAATACCATACATATTAATTGAATTTTCATTAAATAGCTTTTTTTCATTGTCAAATACTTCAATTGTTAGTGTGTTATGAGGAATATTATCTTTAACTAACATTTGTTTTAACATTAGTTGTTCCGAATATATCATATAATTTGGTGTCATATTAGGAAAATCCATTTCAGTAAATGCTTCATGGTTTTTTAATACTTTTTTTCCATATTCTTGAGCAAACTTAGGATCAGGTAAATAAAATAAAGATACATTAGCTGCTAAATCTACTTCGTATGGAGATGGGTATGGTAATTTAGCACAATAACCACAATTTTTAGCTGGATACCAAGGATATGCTTGTTCTTCATGGGTATATAATACCTCATCTTTTAAATACTCGTCTATATTAGTTGAAATTAAAAAATCATGGTCTATAACAATTATAGGTTCGGTTGCTTCACTAATAATTTTAGTTTTACAACTCGACCAAAATATTTCACGATTAATTTTTTCGGGGTAAGATAAATCCTTAATTTGATCCCATAAAGATAAAATATCTAAATTTGATAAAACATCTAAAGTTTGTTTATCACAATATAATATTGTAGTATGGTTTGGATGATATCGCTTCCATAGAGTAACGGAAGCAAATAACATAACTAAAGTAAATTCATCATAAAAGGATTTATCCTTTTTGACATTTTCGATTACCCAAATTGCCTTCATATAACATTTTAAAATTTATTTTATAGAGTGTATGCGTAGAAATTTTTAATATCTTTAAAATTCTTACTACCATAATCACTATTATAATATAAAGTGGTTGCTTTTAAAAATGTTAATACTGTTCCACTTGAATTTTCTAATCTCCAACCACCCCAAGTAAAACCATAAGCTGCATCTCCTGATATTCCAACAGAGTTACCTCTACTTGATACTGCTACTCTTTTATAACCTGCCATATAAGTACTAGTACTTTCATCTTGTGGAGGGTTACTACCTGTAAATTTTACAAATTCAACACCCATACCACTATCAAGATTTAGACCAAAGGGTCTACCTTGCCATCGTATTAAACTGTCTACACCAGGGCCTAAATTTAGATTCACTGTTCTTTGTGTGTTAACATTAGGAATATTACATTGATACAAATAAGCAGCCCAACTACTTTTACCAGCATTTCTATCTGTTGTTGTCCAATAAGGCCATCCAAAACAAGAAACAAAATTTTCATTATAAAATCCTTGAGCTTCAGGTCCACAAAGTAAAGACGTTGTCCCCCTTGCGCAAAAATTACACCCTAAGTAATTTGCAAAATATACCATTCCTATAAATCTTTTACGTTATCACTACCAAATTTTTCAATAAAGTGTTGTTTAACTCTACCATAAGCATATTCACCAATACTTCCTGTAATTAAATCCATTCTAATTCTAGATTTAGTTACTTCTTCACTTCCAGTTGATATTACTTCGATTGCTTGAGATCTTTGTTTAGTTACTTCATTTCCATCATCATCGTAATCAATATAATCAACCATTCTATCTTCGAATGAACTTGAAAATATTGTTACTGTTACTTGTTCACTTGATGTAAGTGGAAATTCTATGTAACCATTTAATTTTTCTCCACTATAAATAATTCCATCAACTATTCCTGAGTTATCAGATTGCATATAATCTTCCTGATATATAGGAAATGCAGGTTCAGCACTCTCTCTAGATTCGTAAAAACCTAAAGTAGTACATACATGACCTAATGACTTTTGTAACTGATAATGATCTATTCTAACATAAAAATGATCGTATGCATCATCTTTATAATTTGTTACTGATCCTGTAATTAATAAGCCCATTTTTTATTTTTTTAATTGTTCTACTTTTTTGTTTAAGTCTTTTATTGCTTCAATAAGTACGGCTACTAATTTTTCATATTTAACAGCTTTAAATCCATTTACTCTTGTTGTTACAATTTCTGGGAAGAATGCTTCAATTTCTTGTGCTATAATTCCTATATCGTGTCCTGTATTCTCGTGTATACCTTCTTTAGCTATCCAATCGAATTGTACACCATTTAATTGTATTACTTTTTCTAAAGCATCTTCAACCTTACCTTTAACATCTTTTAATCTCTTATCTGATGAGTAATAAGCAATAATATCATTGGTAGCTCTAATTGTTCCACCAGTACCTGATGCTGAAACTCCAACACCTAAACTATTTACTTGAGCATTTGAGTTTGTACTAAATCCTCCTGTTGGTCCTGTTGGTCCTACGTTACCTTGTGGTCCTGTTGGTCCTACGTTACCTTGTGGTCCTTGTGGTCCTGTTGGTCCTATTGCACCTTTTGCACCTTGTGGTCCTGTGTTACCTATTGGTCCTACGTTACCAGTACCTCCTGTTGCACCTTTTTGACCTGTTGATCCTTTTGCACCTGTTGGTCCTACGTTACCTATTGGTCCTATTGGTCCTACATTACCTTGAGCACCTGTTTGGCCTTTTTGTCCTTTATTACCTTGTGGTCCTGTGTTACCTATTGGTCCTACGTTACCTATGTTACCTTGTGGTCCTTGTGGTCCTACTGGTCCTATTGCACCTTTTGCACCTGTTGGTCCTACGTTACCTGTTGGTCCTACGTTTCCAATTGGTCCTATACTACCTTTATTACCTTGGTTACCTTGTGGTCCTAATGGTCCTAATGGTCCTACATTACCTTGAGCACCTGTTTGTCCTTTTTGTCCTTTATTACCCTGAGCACCAGTTGGTCCTACGTTACCTATTCCACCTTGTGGTCCTGTTGCGCCTTTTGCACCTTGTGGTCCTGTTGGTCCTACATTACCTATATTTCCTTGTGGTCCTAAAGGTCCTGTTGCACCTTTTTCACCTTGTGGTCCTACAGGTCCTAGAGGTCCAACGTTACCTTGTGGTCCTGTTGCGCCTTTTGCACCTTGTGGTCCTGTTGGTCCTACATTACCTATATTACCTTGAGGTCCTAATGGTCCTGTTGCACCTTTTTCACCTTGAGGTCCTGTTGGTCCTACATTACCTATATTTCCTTGTGGTCCTAAAGGTCCTGTTGCACCAGTTGTTCCTTGTACACCAATATTACCTTGTGGTCCTAGTGGTCCTGTTACACCTTTTGCACCCTGAGGTCCAAGTGGTCCTGTTGGTCCTACGTTACCTTGTGCTCCTGTTTGACCTTTTTGGCCTTTATTTCCTTGAGCACCTGTTGGTCCTACGTTACCTATATTACCTTGAGGTCCTGTTGCACCTGTTGTACCTTGTACACCAATATTACCTTGAGCACCTGTTGCACCTTTTGCACCATTATTACCTGCATTACCTTGTGCTCCTGTTGGCCCAACGTTACCTTGTGGTCCTAATGGTCCTGTTGCTCCAGTTGTACCTTGAGCACCTTTAGCACCTGCATTACCTTGGTTACCTTGTGGTCCAAGTGGTCCTAATGGTCCTAATGGTCCTGTTTGACCTTTTTGTCCCTTATTTCCTTGAGCACCTGTTGGTCCTATTGCACCTTTATCTCCTTGAGGTCCTACATTACCTTGTGGTCCAAGTGGTCCTGTTGCACCTTTAGCACCTGCATTACCTTGAGCACCTGTATTTCCTTGATTACCTTGTGGTCCTATTGCACCAGTAGTACCTTGAGTACCTTGGTTACCTTGAGGTCCTAATGGTCCTGTTACACCTTTTTGTCCTGTTGTACCTTGAGTACCTTGATTACCTTGGTTACCTTGTGGTCCTGTTGCACCAACTTCACCTTTTTGTCCTTTATCTCCTCTATCACCTACTGCAACAAATGATACTATAATATCTTCGTTATTTGAAAATGGTGCTACAGCTGATGCTGCTTCATTGGTGATATTCATCGACCAATATGATCCTAAATCTGTTAAATTAGTTATTGCAAATATTAAGAATTGTGTTGCATCAGTTCTATTTGAAATTCTAATGTGACCTTTAATAGCTGAAGTAACACTATCTAATGTTTCTAATGTATTTTCTATATTATTTCCATTATCATCAGTGGCATCTATATAAGATATGGATGCTATATTTTGTGTTGTACTATTTAATCTTATTTTTCCAGTACCTGGATCTGAGTTTCCTGTTGCAGTATCAAATGTATAATCAAATGAGTTACCACCGAAGTTACCATCTGTACCTTGAGCACCTACTTCACCTTTTTGTCCTGTTGTACCTTGTGTGCCTTGATTACCTTGTGGTCCTGTTGGTCCTACGTTACCAATTGGTCCTACATTACCTTGAGCACCTGTGGTACCTTGTACACCAACGTTACCTTGGTTACCTTGATTACCTTGAGCACCTGTATTTCCTTGAGGTCCTGTTGCACCTTTTTCACCTTGAGGTCCTACATTACCTATATTACCTTGAGGTCCTAATGGTCCTGTTGCACCTTTATTACCTTGTGCCCCTACTTCACCTTTTAAACCTTTTTCACCATCATTACCTGCATTACCTTGTGCTCCTGTTGGCCCAACGTTACCTTGAGGTCCAATTGGTCCTAATGCACCTGTTGTTCCTTGAGTACCTGTTGGTCCTGTATTTCCTTGATTACCTTGTGGTCCAAGAGGTCCTGTTGCACCTGTTATACCTTGTATACCTTGGTTACCCTGATTACCCTGTGGTCCTAAAGGTCCAGTTGCACCTTTTTGTCCAGTTGTACCTTGTATACCTTGGTTACCTTGATTTCCTTGAGCACCTGTTGGTCCTATTGCACCTTTATCTCCATCTGTACCTGCTGGTCCTACGTTACCTTGTGGTCCAAGAGGTCCTGTTGTACCTGTTGTACCTTGTGTACCTTGATTACCTTGAGGTCCTAATGGTCCTGTTGCACCTTTAGATCCTTGAGGTCCTGTATCACCTTTAGCTCCTACTTCACCTTTTTGTCCTTTAGTTCCTTGTGGTCCTGTTGTACCTTGTACACCTTGGTTACCTTGATTACCTTGTGGTCCAAGTGGTCCTAAAGGTCCTGTTGCTCCGGTTGTACCTTGAGCTCCATCATTACCTGCATTACCTTGTGGTCCAAGTGGTCCTGTTGCACCTTGTACACCTTGGTTACCTTGATTACCTTGAGGTCCTAATGGTCCCGTTGCTCCTTTTTCTCCATTTGTACCTTGTACACCTTGGTTACCTTGATTACCTTGAGGTCCAATTGGTCCTAATGCACCTGTTGTTCCTTGTAATCCGGTTGCACCTGTTGGTCCTGTATCTCCTTGTGTTCCTACTGCACCTTGTGCTCCTGTTGGTCCTATGTTTCCTTGGTTACCTTGATTACCTTGAGGTCCAAGTGGTCCTGTTGTGCCTTGAGCACCAGTATCACCTTTTTCACCATCATCACCAGTTGGTCCTACATTACCTTGTGGTCCTGTATTTCCTTGATTTCCTTGTGGTCCTAAAGGTCCTGTTGCTCCAGTTGTACCTTGAGCTCCATCATTACCTTGATTTCCTTGAGGTCCAAGTGGTCCAAGTGGTCCAGTTACACCTTTTTGTCCGGTTGTACCTTGAACACCTTGATTACCTTGTGGTCCAAGAGGTCCTACATCACCTTTATTACCTTGAGGTCCTAATGGTCCTGTTACACCTTTTTCTCCTGTTGTACCTTGTGCTCCATCATCACCATCATTACCTGCGTTACCTTGAGGACCAAGTGGTCCTATTGCACCTTTATCACCTTGTGCTCCTTTTGGTCCTATTGCACCTGTTAAACCTTGTTGTCCAGTTGCTCCTTGAGCACCTGTTAATGATAAATTTGTTCTAAAAAATGTACTACCATCATCTCCAACAACTACAATTTTATTTTGATCTGAACCTGTTGGGATTGAGTTAATTCTTAAATTAGCAGTATTGGTTTGACCACCTACTGTTACATTTGTTGATGCATTAACATTACTACCAGTTATGAATCCTGTTCCACCAGCAACAATATTTCCAATTACAGTTAATTCACCTGCTGGTGTCCACTCTAATTTGGATTGATTATCTTTATATAAGCCGCCATAATTGTCTGCTGAAGATGTATCAACAAATGGAATTTGGTAAGATTTTGCAGGTACTGAACCTGAACCTGTTGGTTCTACAAAATATTTTGATGCTGAAATGTTTGTGGTATTAACATTTAAAGAAGTAACAGTAGATTCTACTGTTATATTTTCACTTGAGATATTGTTTAGGGAGGCATCACTTCCTGAAACTATTACTTTTTTCCAATTTGGCATTTTAAAATCTTTTTAATTATGGTTGGTTACTCCTTGAGCCCACTTCCGTTATGGCCTATAATATAGTCATACATATGAACAATGTATGGAAAAAATAAGGAGAAAACAAGTTATATTGAAAAATATTTTTGTTTTACTGGAGCGAAGATTGCGCCTTTAGGGTTTAAATTTGGTTTATATTTTTTTACTAATATGTTCCATTGATCATCACTCATATTATGTTTTTGCCAAATAGTATCAATTATAATCAAATCATACATATTAGAAGTAGAATATTGATAAATATCACCTTGAATAAGATTAATATTTTGATTTAAATGACCTGAATTGTGTGTATAATCAATCATTTCTTGACTAATTTCTAAACAATCAACTTTACTACATTTATTTACTTCAATTAATTCTTGAGGTATTAACCCAAGTCCTAATCCTGCTACTAATACAGTATCGAATTCAAAATTATTAAAAAAATCTTTATAAAATGGGTTACATTTATTACATCTACCTAAAAACAATTTTGTGTAATTTTTATCATCATTTAAAAAAACATTGTTATTAAATTCCATGGTTACAACACCATTATTTTTAAAAACATTAAATTCTTTACCTTGATAATCTAAAAACTCCAAAATTATAAAATACAAGTATCAGTTTGGGTTACCTCACCGCTACTATCAGTATCATAAGCACTGAATGAATCACCACCATTTACACTACTTGAACCTCTTACATCATTGGCAGCTACTGTAGTTCCTCCACTATCAGTATACACTATATCACCTACAACAGGTACTAATCCTGAACCATCGTGGAAACGTGTTGTTGTAATTGATTGATTACATGCGAAAGGAAGTTTACTCGCCTGATCTGTTACATAGAATTCTGTTAAACCATCAGCTAATGGGAATGATGTTGTAGTACAACTTCTAGCAGTAATTACTCCATCATCAGCTAATGTAATATAGGAATATCCTGTATTTAAAGCGGATTTAAAGCATATACCACTACCTCCATTAAAAGGATATGCTGTTCCTAATATAGTACTACCTGATACTAACATAGAATTATCACTACCCCAAAATGAACTAGTACTATAAGTCCCACTTGATATAAATTTAGTAGTTAATGCACTATTTTCATATAATGTCATTCCTACATCTAAGTCAAATGATGGTGCTGTATGATATATAATAGCTGTATCACCATCTTTATCCATAATTGAAGAAGAATGGAGTGAAGTATCATTACCTGGACATGATACACTAAATAAGTCCCAAGCTGTACCACCAGCGGGACCATCAATTACCATTTGAAAAGTAGAAGGTTCTGTTGTATGTTTAAAAAAACATAATTTTACATTTCCATCTACACATGAAGATGAAAATTGTGGGAAATAATTAAGTACACCTTTTTGTGCCCCATGATTTCCTACACCATTAACTCTTTCATTTACAGCTACATTAGAATTTCCTCTTGTTAATATACTATTAGGAAATGGTGGAAATGAAGCACTAGTATAAGTTACACTTTCTGCATTTCCTGATTGAAATGCATCTGCTTGTTGGTTCCAATTATATCGAGTTAAAGAAGATGCAGTAATTATTGAACCTGTATAGTTATTATAAGTGGTTTGATTATTTAAACTATCTCCTACAAATAAGGAATCAGCTACTGTAGACCCACTCCATACTAATCTAAATCTATCTGGGATACTTTGAGCATTAAATGATGCTGTTATAGGACCTATACCAGTTCCTAATACAACAGCGGTAGCATAAAATACACCTTCATTCCCATCAAAATCAATACCACCTGCATTACAAGGAATATCTTGAGAATTAAATTGAGAACCGTTACCGGCCATCATTCTAAAGAAATTTATATTACTCATTAATTTTATCTTTTAATTGATCTATTTCTGATTGTTGTTCTTTAATAGCTTCAATTAATAGAGCAACAATTTTTTCATAGTTAACAGCTTTATATCCATTATCTCTTGTAGTAACAACTTCAGGTAATACTTTTTCTATTTGTTGGGCTATAATACCAACATCTGCTCCTTTATTTCCATGAATAAGTACTTCTTGTTCTTCTGTTAAAGGTATCCAATCAAAAAATACACCATTTAATTCCATTACTTTATTTAATGCTCCTGGGATAGATCTTATATTATCTTTTAATCTTTCATCTGATGAATAGTATGCAATAATATCATTTGTTGCTCGTATTAAACCTACAGTTGTTGGAGTATCTGTTCCTACACCTAAAGCACCATTAATATATGCTGTAGTACCATCGAATGTCATATCCGCTTCAGTAATTAAAGCATTTGTTGAATCAAAAGTAACAACACCATTTGATGTTGTTCCTGTTACTGAAAATTCAGTACCTGTTCCACCAGTTGGCCCTTGATTACCTATAGGTCCTATGTCTCCAATTGGTCCTTTATCACCTGCTGGTCCTTTGTCTCCAATAGGTCCTTTATCTCCAATTGGCCCTTGATTACCTATAGGTCCTATGAGTCCAATTGGTCCAATTCCACCATCATCTCCAATTGGTCCTTTATCACCTATTAGTCCTTGATCACCTATTGGTCCTTGATCACCTTTTTCTCCTGTATTTCCTATTGGTCCAATTCCACCATCATCTCCGATTGGTCCTTTATCACCTGCTGGTCCTTTGTCTCCAATAGGTCCTATGAGTCCAATTGGTCCAAT
>Ga0233444_10003086_pt1 | contig 16824 bp, 34 predicted proteins | sample SI_124_October20_6_FD_182792 | JGI IMG/M metagenome (GOLD analysis project Ga0233444, IMG submission 182792) | Seawater microbial communities from Saanich Inlet, British Columbia, Canada - SI_124_October2016_10_MG | ecosystem: Environmental > Aquatic > Marine > Inlet | place: Canada: British...
CATAAACCACTCTTTAAGATCTCACGAGCTCAAATAGAAGCCGTAGAAAGACAATATTGGGCGAAGTATAATAACAGTGAACTAGATTCTATGTTATTTTACAAACCAAATACGAATAGTAATGGATAATATAATCAAATATACAATATGAAATCAATAAAATTTATCAACTCGTCAACAATTAAACTTAACAACACAACTTACAAAGGCTACTCAGTTAGTAATCTACCTAAAAAGTTTGCTTTTATTTACAATGAAGACAACGATCAAGACGGAATTACCGAGTGGTTCAACTACAAAGGTTTAACTTATGTACAAAAATCAAATAATCCATGGGCGTAACATCTAATCCAACAACTATGAAAGAGCTGTGTGAATACTCTGCAAATCAGAGAAAGTTACGAGGTAACGAGCACAGACGTAAACATTCACATCACACTATGCACTCAGGTTTAACTGATAGCGAGTGGAATAGAGTTAAAACAGGTCAAAAATCTAGTTTCTCTAAATCAAGAAAGTTTACACACAACAAAATGTGGCAAGAAACACATAAAAAATTCGACACTAAACAACTAATATTAATAAGAAAAACATTATGAGAGATCTATATCAAGAGCATATGAATTGGAAACAAAGACGTGTAGAACTAGTAGACTTGTTCGCTAAACGTATGTTTGTTGAGTACAACATCATAGAAATGACTACTGACAGACAAAAGAAAAATGGTACAAGACAATTTGTTTTGCCAAACGGTGATCAAATAGCATCGTACACTTCAGGTTACGTTAGAAGATGTAACTCAAGCGATAGAATATATCAACTAAACAAAGTATACAAGCAACATCAAAGATATACTGTAATAAATGGCGGTGAGCTAAAAACTATGAAGTATACTGCTTATGCAAGACAGTTAATAAACGATCCACTTGCAAGACTTATGTATATAGTAGACTTTTGTAAGAGAAATTATAATATGAGAAACTTAACAATGTATTAAAATATGAAGTTAACTTGGGAAGAAATAAAAGACATTGCTAATCGTTTAGACGAGATAATAGGTGATAACTTTCACGACGCTATGTATCATACCTTATTCTTGCGAGATAGCTATGAAGAGATTGAGGTAAGCGACGAAGATATAGAACAAATTAAACAACAATTAAAAAGAATATTATGAAAGATAATATAAGAGTAAACGGATGGGACTTTGAATATGTAAGTCAAGATGATGGTAAAGATCAGTTCTACCAATGTAGAGGTGAGGTTATGTACGATGATGACCATGACGAGATGCCTGAACCAGCTTTATGGGAAGCTGCTTTAAAACTAGAAAAACAATTAACAGACGAAGGCTTGAAGTGTGATGCTAATCACTCTGAAAAAGGTTGGGTTGAAGTAACAATATTTGATATATAATGAGTAAAATGTCAGAACTAGATTTGATTGCACAAGGTGTAGCAGATCACATGAAAGAAATAATAGAAGACAGTGTAGATTGGCAGATGTCTGAGGTAAAACTTGATGGCGATGAGTACAACGAAGCTAAACAGTACATAATAAACGTAGCGTTGAATAAATTATTACAAACTTAATACGAACAAGTTTGGATAATATGAATGTAACAAATAAATAAATAAATATGTATTGTAAATGCGGCACAGTAGTGCATCCTATCAGAATAAATTATGGCTATAAAACATGTGTACCATGTAGTACAGTAGAAGATTACAGTTACGTACCTATTATTGAGCATAAAACTGGTAATACAATACAAATTGTCAGCCAAGAAGTAAGTGCATCAGTGCACAGAGCTTGGCGGCGTAAATAACTTCATTGAAGGATGTTGCTGAAATATGCATGTATGTGAAGTAGCTAGACGAGTAGCTTAATTAGGTTCATTGAAGGTTTGGGATAGACGTTTTACGAAATCTCCTATAGAATAAAACTATGAACACATAAGTGAATTGCTAGCAATCGAGGCGGCGGCATACTGGTCAAAATCGCGGATAAAGCATAATACTAGTTAGTACCGGTCCGCGACTGGTGCCTCGAAAAGGGAGTGATAAGGTAAGTGAGACAGTATCTTAGCCGATTGTGGCAAGACAGTATCTCAAACGGCGGTTCGACTCCGCCCACTTCCACTATAATACCAGCGAATAAATAACAAACCTGCGACTCGGTTAGAGTGTAACTAATTTAGGTTACCGAAAAGCGGTTAGGAAATGTCTGGAAGGCAACTAGGTCAGGTTTAGTACTGAAATATGTAAACGTTTTCACGAGCATATAATGACTATGGCTACCGACGGGTATAAGGTTCGAATCCTTACTAGTTACAAATTGCATTTACATACATAATACGTATGAGTGTGGATAATAATAATAATTAATAATTAAATTTTTACAAATGACAAAACTAAAAACCGTCTACGACAACTTATTGCCCGACGTTAAAACAAGTTTACAAGCTAGCGCTAGAAAATACAGCTCAGCTAAAAGATTAAAGTACACGTTAATGTCAAAGTTAATGTGGTCAGAATTAACCATCGATGAAGTTAGAGATCTATTGACATATGGTGATCTAGACTCTTGGAAACTAGACAACTTAAGTTTCATGTATGGTAATAAAATCGTAAAGTAATGAGCGATTCAGTAACAAAATATTACGAAATGGTTGAGTCAGGTGAGATAGATCCAAGACAAATGCCTATTAAACAAGATGATAAAATATATATTGTAGCTTTGGAAAACAAGTTAAATGATATAGCTTGGCATTTACAAGAATACTACGGTAACATGACAGATAAGGATTATCTTATAAATAAAATAGATAAAATAATAAATAAAGAAATATGAAAAAAATATTAACAGAAGACTTAATCGACGAAAGACTAGAAGCTATAGGTATTGACTATGATATTGACCATGACGAAGCTCTTAAAGTTGTTAAAAACCATTATGAGTTTGATATAACAGACACTTGGAATAAAACTCCTGACTATAGTATATACGCTGAAACTACAGCTGATGGCTATGAAGTGTGGGTTACAACTAGCGGTGATGGTAGAAACGTCTGTATAAATGAAGATGTACACTACTATGATCATGACTTAGCTGAAAGGCTAGTTGAGGCTGCTAGTGATTATAACGAGCTAATATATGTAGATGACATTGATAGTGATTACGTTCAAGATGCTGTCATGCAGCTCTATGAATCTTACACGAGTGAGATGAAAAAGAAAGTTGAAGATGAGTTGATAGAAGAAGGTTATGAATACGAAAAAATAAAACAATGAGTACAAGAAGTTTAACAATGGTTGTCGACAGATCTATATCTAGTAAGTATGTAGACGGTTTTGCTATACATCCACACGAGATCAGTGACAAAAGCTATGTAAATATGTATTTACATCACGACGGTTACCCTGAGTATCAAGGTGTGCAACTAGCGAAATGGGTCAAACATATGCAAGACGTTAAAGGTTTTACTAATTTTGGTGATGCTTCAAGAATTTCATCTCATTTAGTTCATGACTTTCATTACAATAGTCAATACCTTTACCCTAGTGTAGAAAACATAGATCATCATTATACTTATATATTATGGACAGGTAAACCTAATGTTTGGGTTAGTTGCTATAATAATTATGAGTCTAGAAATATGTTTGTTTTACCTATAGATAAATTAATAGATAAATACTCTACTAGTGAATTCGAATACACTGATTGGAGTAAAAACCCTAACAATCAAGGATAATTTACAAACTTAATACGAACAACAATGGATAATATGTCTGATAACGATATTGAAAAATTAGCAAGACGAGTTGCTGAGTTAGTTGTAGAGGCTTTAGCTGAAGGGCATAGTTCTGAATCAAATCCCGAAGAGTGGATATTTACACTCGACGATGACGAAGAACAAACCCTTCTTGCTGAGCTAGCTCAATTAATGACTGCACTTGATTATAATTTACAGAAAGAAGATTATAAAAAGTGTGAACAAATAAAAATAGATATAATAAAAGTAGAAAATAAACTAAATAAATTTAAATAATATGATAAAACCAATGCTCGCATACAAAGTAGATAAAAAACCTATCGACTGGTCCGAGAAAGTGTTTATGCAATCAAAACTAGATGGCGTTCGCTGTATTATTCAGTTGAACGACAAAGGTGAAGTGTATGCTTACTCTCGAACAGGTAAACCGTGGCTCAATATAGCTCACATACTCGAAAACCTTAAACCATCTTTCGATTTAAACCCTGATATGATACTAGACGGTGAACTGTATAATCATGATCTAAGAGACAATTTTAATAAGATTATATCATTAGTCAGAAAAACTAAACCAACTGATCTAGACAGATCTGAGGCTGCTAAATTAGTACAATTTCATTGTTACGACTATGCAAATACTCAAGACAGTTATAGTATACGTATGGATAATCTAGTTTGTAGTGATTTTTATTCTTATTGTGTAAAACATGTACATACAACTCGTGTTCACGATGAAGCTCACGCTAAAGTGTTACACAAAATAAACCTAAATGCTGGTTACGAAGGTTCTATACTAAGACTTGACGAACCTTATCAGCGTAAACGTTCTTACAACTTGCAAAAGTTTAAAGACTTTCACGACACAGAAGCTACTATAGTAGGCTATGTTCCTGGTAAAGGTAAACGTACAGGCACACTAGGTAAATTCTTAATGATTGATGATGATGGTGTAGAGTTTGGTTGTCCTCCAGGTAAAGGTTACAACTACAAAATGCTAGCTGATATATTAGACAACGTTGGCGACTATATAGGTAAGCGTGCTACATTCACTTACTTCGAACGTACACCAGCTGGTAGTTACAGACATCCATTTTACAAAGCAATACGTAATTATGAATAGAGATAAACATATATGGGAAGGTTGGACGGTTGGTTGCTTCATTGATGATATAGAACCTATATTTGATATGTGTGCTCCGTTCCATGACAAACAGAGTCTTAAAAGATGGGTTGCACAAGAACAACCTTATTATAAAAAACATATACCAGATGTTTATAACTATTTCTTAAAAAAATCAGGATTATGAGTAAGTTAATATACCAATTATATAACGATAATATGATAAGCGAAGAAGTAGTACACTTATTATTAGATGCTCATTACAATAGAACAAGTAAACGAAGATACTAATGAATATATTTTATTTAGATAAAGATCCAGCCAAAGCAGCGAGCTACTTCTATGACAAACATAAAGTAAAAATGATATTGGAGTCAGCTCAAATGCTTTGCACAGCTCATCATCATTATGGTAACGGAGACAATGTACCTTATAAAAAAGCACATTACAATCATCCGTCTACCATATGGTGTAGGCAAAATGCTAGTCAATACATGTGGCTTTATGATCACATGATTGCTTTAGGCGAAGAATATACAAAAAGATATAAAAAAACCCACTTAACAATTATTAAATGCAAAGAAGTTTTAAAACAATTACCACCCACAATACCGGACAGTACTTTTACAGAACCTCCTCAATGTATGCCAGACCATCACAAAGTTCCAGACTGTAGCGTAACAGCTTATTGGAATTATTATGAACAAGATAAACATACAGTAGCTAATAATAACGAAGAATTTAAATTTAGACCAGATGAAATCATTTATGCTATACATAACCGTGGTAGCGACTATATACCATGCTGATCCTGCTCAGACTAACGCAGACTACTTAACTACGGCTTCATTAAAAACAATTAACGAAGCTAATCCTCAAGGTCATCGCTGGATTGCGGTGTCCAGAGATCTAGAACAATACGGCTTCGTATTTGGTGCTAGAGTTTGCGTTGAAGGAGCAGGACAGTTAGATGGTGAATGGACCGTTGAAGACCGCATGAACAAAAGATGGAAAAAAAGAATAGACTTCCTTGTGAATAAAGACGTAAAAGGAGGTAAATGGAATAACGTTAAAATAACAATTATAGATGAGTAGAAAACAAGCAAAACATTTATTTGATGCCAATTTATTCGGCATTAAAGAGAAAATTAAAAATTTTCAAAAACCAAGAAAAATAACTAAAAAGAAAGGGTCTGTGACAACAGCCCCTAAAGTATAATAAGTAAGCAGCTAATGTCACAAGAGAGAAACATAAAATGGCTTAACGATAGGCGTGTAAGGTATAGGCAAAACCCTACTACTGATAAACCTAGCGTTGATACTAGTAAATACCAGTTCTACGAGAAAGGTACATACCAATGTTATCACTTGTTTAACAGTAGAGCTAAAATTACTACCTACAAGTCTTTAAAATGGCATTTTTTAGTTCTATACTATTTAAATCAAGAGCATGGTTTATTACCATCTTATGTGTATGAATTTATAGCTGATAAGGAAAATGGTTTTGTTACCTTCTTTATCAGTGATAAAAAACTACAAGAAATGATAGATGATGTTTTTAATAATGGTGGTGAACCTCCTAAAAATAAAATGCGAAAAGTTATTTTTAAAGACTATAGTGGTTTAACCGCAAGAGATAAGATGAGTATAGTTGGTAAATTAATAGGTAGATCAAGTAAAGTAGATGAAGAAGCCATATATGAAGCTATGTTAGATTTAACTTACTATGGTAAGAAAATAACATGGGATATGGTAGCTAGTCTACTTAATTGCTCTACAAGAACAGTTCAACGTAACTTAACAAAACAGTTAAGAGACGAAAAAGAAATATTAAACATGGAAAATGAAAAAGTATAACATACAGAACTATATAAGATACAAAGAAGATCTTAAGCAAGCTTTGATAAGACTAGAGAATAAAAACTGGGCAGACTGTACTAGAGAAGAGCTTATAACTAAGTTTATGCCTTTAGTAGAAAGTCTAGCTAGAAAGTTTTCAACCAGTCAACAAGCTTCAGGTGTACAGAGTATTATGGATTTAATCCAATCAGGAGCAGCAGGACTAACTAAAGCTGTTGATAGATTAGATTGGCCAACACTAGAAAAATCTGAAGACTACGAGAAGACATTGAAGTCATTTTTTAGTAAAAGAATTAAAGGAGCAATAAGAAGATCTATAGATATAAACAGAGGTGATATACGTATACCAGAGCACAAGCTCAACGAGATGCGTAAGAACTTCGGTAAAGATGAAAAAATGGTTGCTATGTTTTTTAATTCTATATTTTTAAGTATAGATGAAAAGCCTAACAATGATGAAAACTCAGTATATGATATTCCTGACAAGTCAGAACCATATAACCAGCAGATATTAAATATATACTTAACTGGTTTATTAAAGAAACATTTAAACGATTTGGAATATAATATACTAAGACTGAGCTACGGTTTAGACTGTGAAAAACATGCTGCAAAAGATATAGCTTCTATGTTAAACATAAAAGGTAGTAGCTCTTACGTAAGAGTTTCGCAGTTAAAAAAGCAAGCTGTTGAGAAATTAATAGAGTCTGTAGACCACTCGCAAGTGCTTGACTATCTGTAGTTTAAGTGATTAAATAATAATAAATATGTGTAATTATAATAATAAGACAAAACCATATACCAATGACTATAAATGAAAAACTGGCAACGATCCAGACAAAATTTAAATCGAAAAAAAGTAGATTTAATTCCTTTGGCAAATACAACTTCAGATCAGCCGAAGACATCCTAGAAGCAACAAAACCCTTTCTATTAGAGTTAGGAGTAACAGTAACAATCAATGAGCAAATCATTAGCGTTGACCCTATACCTATGATGCAGTCTACCGCATCTGTAAGTGATGGCGATAATGCTATACACGCGACTGCTATCGTTGGTGTGGACTTGAACCAAAAAGGTATGAATGTACCTCAGCAGTTCGGTAGTGCATCTTCTTATGCAAAAAAATATGCGTTAGGTAATTTGTTTTTAATTGATGATACAGCTGACAGTGATGCTACTAATGATCATGGTAAAAAGAAGTTTGAGCCAAAAAAACCTACATTAACATCAACTAAAGATCCAGCATTTGCTAAAGCAAAGGATTATGTAAAAGCGGGTGGTAAAGTAGCAGCAATAAAAGCTAAGTATGCTCTATCTAAAGAAGTAGAGCAAGAATTAACAACACTGTAACATGAACAAAAAAGAGGTATTAAAAGCGTTAGAAGACGACAGTAATTACTATGGAGATTTTGGTAAGAAGTATCTAAGTAACTCTGATATATCTACGCTATTAACCAACCCTTTAGCTTTAGGCAAGGGTCTAGCACCAAGACCCGCGTTTTTAGTTGGTGGATATTTCCACACAGCTATTCTAGAACCTGAAAAACTTAAAAAATTCAAGATCGTAGAAGCTACAACTAGAAACACTAAAGCATACAAGGAGATTTCAGACGGTGAGATATGTTTGTTACAACACGAGGTTGATCAAATAGAGTTAATGACAGAAAAGATGCTAAGCAACGAAGTATGTAGAGACTTAATAAGATTAGGTAATGTAGAGTACGAACGACCTGGAATTACAGAGCTTGAAGGTCATATGTGGAAAGGTAAAGCAGATATTGTAAACCATGATGAAAAGCTGATTATTGATTTAAAGACAACAGCAGACATCACAAAGTTTAAGTATTCAGCTTCTAAGTACAATTACGATAGTCAAGCTTATATTTACAGTAAACTATTTGGTTACGAGATGCTATTCATTGTAATAGATAAAAACACGCATCAAATAGGTATCTTTGATTGCTCACCTCAGTTCTACGAACGAGGTAAAGATAAAGTAGAAAGAGCAGTACAGGCTTATGAGTTGTTTTATAAGTCTGAGGGCTTTGACCCTAAACAATATTTTTTAACTAAAACCCTTTAATTATGGCAAGAACCAGAAAAAACCAAACAAAAATGTGTACAGTATCAGGAGTAACTACTAGTGTAGATAATTTCTATGTAAATCAAAATCACACTAAAGCTGTAGATAACCTAAGAAGAAACTCAGGAGCTACAAAAGCACAAATAACAAGAATGTTTAACCAAGTAAATACATATTAATATGGCAAGTATAATTAAAGCTAGTATCAACCTTAATGAAATACCTAAAGATAAGATCTATGTAGGTAAAAAAGGTAAATACTTACCAATTACAATAACCTTGAATGACGAACTAGATCAGTTTGGTAACCAAGGACCTGTAGTTGTAGAACAGTCCAAGGAAGAGAGGGAGGCTAAAGTAGCTAAAACTTATCTTGGAAACGTTAAGGTGGTATGGACTAACGGCGACAATGTTGCTGTAGCTCCTAGAGAGGATCAACCACAACAAGCTCAAGCGGTACAAGCTGCCGCTCCAGCAGATGATCTACCGTTTTAGTGGAATGCGAGATGTGTGGGCAAGGTATGACACAAGATGAATATGATTTTTGTGATATATGCCCAGATTGCAGGGACGAAGAACAGTGGTAATAATTAAATTAAATTAAATGCAGACAACAGAGATCAATGGATTTTTGATTGACGAATTCAATCAACATAAGCTTGAAGAGGGAAAAAAGCAGGGTATATGCCCTGTTTGTTCTCACGATAGAAAACCCAAGAATCAAAAGGCAAAGTGTGCGTCTTATGATTGGGAACGGGGTCTCGGTACTTGTCACAACTGTAATACATCATTTCAATTGCATACGTACCAACGTAAAGGTGCTAGTGAAAAAGTTTATATAAGGCCAGCTGTAAAAGCTGATCCTCAGAAACCTGAATTTGTTAGCGATAAAGTAATTGAATGGTTTAAAACTAGAGGAATATCATCTCAAACTCTCATTGATTTAAAAGTCAGTGAGGGTCCTGAGTGGATGCCTCAGACCGGTAAATCCGAGAACACTATAAAGTTTAATTATTTCATGGGCGATCAACTTATTAATGTTAAGTATCGCGATGGTAGAAAAAACTTTAAATTATATAAGGGTGCTGAAAAAGTATTCTATAATATAAATAGTATAGTAGGTTATGACACTTGTGTTATAACAGAAGGTGAAATGGATGTATTAGCTTTTCATGAAGCTGGTATACCAAATGCTATATCAGTTCCTAACGGAGCTACATTAAATAGCAACAACCTTGATTACTTAGATAATTGTATAGATTACTTTGAAGACAAAGAAAAAATCATATTAGCAGTTGACTCAGATGAAGCAGGTCAAGCATTACAATCAGAATTAGTCCGTAGACTTGGAGCTGAAGTTTGTTACCTAGTGTCATTTGATGATTGTAAAGATGCTAATGAATATCTAGTGAAACATGGTAGAGAAAAATTACAAGAACGAGTACAATCAGCTAGACCTGTACCACTTGAGAATGTCACAACATTTAAAGACATTGAGGATGAAGTTACTGACTTTGTTCGTAATGGTTTTAAAAAAGGTTTTCAGGTTGGTTTGGAAAACTTTGATGAAATTTTTTCAACTTATACCGGACAGTTTATTACTGTTACTGGTATACCTAGCAGTGGTAAGTCTGATTTCGTGGATCAGATGGTTGTAGGTTACAATCGTAACTATGGCTGGAAGACAGCTTTTGCGTCGCCAGAGAATCAACCAACATACTTACATGCACATAAGTTAATGCGTAAGACATGGGAAGGTATGCCAACAGCAGCAGATATACACGGTGACAAATGGAATCAAATAGCTGATCATTGTAATACTAATTATTTCCATATAGACATGGAGCGTTATACATTAGAGTCTGTTCTAAAGAAGGGAGCTGAACTAGTTAAACGTAAAGGTATTAAATGTTTAGTTATTGATCCATTTAATAAAGTTAGAGATGTAGACTGTAAGACTGAAGATGTTAATAGGTATACTATGGAGTACTTAACTAAGATAGAAATCTTTGCTAAGAAGTTCGATGTACTTGTTTTCATAGTGGCTCACCCTACTAAGATGTATAAAGATAAAGATGGCAAGATTGAAGAACCAACTATGTATAACATTAAAGGTGGTGGTGAATGGTATGATGCTAGTTATCATGGTATATTAGTTCATAGAGATTATGAGGCTAAAACTGTTAAGGCTAAAATATTAAAAGTTAAGTTTCAAAATCTTGGCGAAAACGGTGCTGAAGCTCATTTTAAATGGGAGCCAAAGTCAGGTTGTTTTATACCTCATGAGCCTATAGCTAACAATGACCCTATGCCATGGGAGTAAAGAAGAAATCAAACGGCTATCAGTATAGTCCTGGTGAATTCAAAGCGTACCACTGGTGTATAAACAATGGGATTTATATATCTCCATTTTGTAAAGAAAACTTTGCTTGGTGGTATATAGATATAGAGATTAATAAAAAGATAAATAGATCACCTCAAGCTTTTAACCCAAGGGAGTTATGGGAGACAATATTTAAATATTACAAATATTATTATGATAAATACAACATTTAAAAATGCTAATGAAGCATACGAGTTTTTACTAGATCAAGCCATACAATATGGTCAGGATTTTGACGATACTAAAACTTTATTTAACTGTGGCTTTTATATAGAGAATCCAAGTGATAAGTTTATCACAAACAAAGAGCGTAACTGGAGTCAGAAATATGCAGCAGCTGAATGGGATTGGTATTTGTCAGGTGATCCTAATATAATAAAGCTAGGACAGCTATATGGTAAGATACCTCCTATATGGGAGAAGATGGCAGATAGTAATGGTAACGTTAATAGTAATTACGGTTACCAATGGCAACGTAATAATCAAATTGATTATGTAGTAGCTAAATTAAGAGACAACCCTAAAACTAGACACGCCGCGATAAGTATATACGACTGCAAGGAGTTTGATAAGTATGCTAAAGACACGCCATGTACTTATGCTATACAATTTACCATCATAGACGGTAAGCTTTGTATGTCTGTCTACATGCGTTCTAATGACATCTGGTACGGTTTCTGTAATGATCAATATCAATTTGCATCCTTACAGGAAATGATTGCAGATAAGCTGTCTATTGAGACTGGTTGGTATTACCATCACGCACACAATATGCATTTGTATAACAATAAACTATAAGATATGTATTATTTATACCACATACCAGGTAAAAAGATTGGCGTAACACGTAATCTTAATACTAGAGTTACCCTTATGCAAGGCTATAAGGAGAATGAGTACGAAGTTTTATTTGCTAGTGATGATATAGATTTTATATCAGACAAGGAGATAGAACTTCAAAAGTCTTACGGCTATAAAGTCGATACAAAACTATATAAAAACTTATTTAATAAAATGAAAATAAACATAACAGAACAAACAACTACGTTCCCACTACCTATGAATAAATTAAAAGGTAGGCTTATGGATAACGTTGGCTTAAAGTGGAAGCATCCAGAGTTTGGAGACTTTGAATTAACAACCAAGAATATACCTTGGATAATGCAGAACGCTAAAGTATCTATGTTTAACAGCGATAGATCTTACATTTACAACAAGGCTTTTTATGAAGCCTTTTTTAACCCTAAAGATATGCCAAGTTTAGTTGGTGCTACAAGCGAAAGGTTTGATTTAATAAGGGAATGGGCAGCAACAAGAGGTTTATATGATAAAGGTAATTCACATACACAGTATGTTAAGTTACAGGAAGAAGCTGGTGAACTTGCTAAGGCATTACTTAAAAATGATAAACCAGAAATAATAGACGCTATAGGTGATATAGTTGTCGTGCTAACTAATTTAGCTCATTTAGAAGGACATGATATAGAGTATTGTATTGATGAAGCTTACAAGGTGATAGCAGCAAGAACAGGTAAAATGATTAACGGAACATTTGTGAAAGATGCAGATTAAAACTAAAGATAAGATAGTACAGAACGTACTAAGGAAGATGGACCAACGTAGCTTGATAGGTCAAAAGAAATATGGAGCTACAATGATGCAAGAGATTGAAGGCCAAAAGAAAGATCTAGGTAGATTTATTGTTGATGTACAAGAAGAATTAATGGACGCGATATTATACCTTGAATCCGCTAAACACTGCCTGCAGGAAGAGATCGAAGAGATTGCCTACAAAATGTTTACCGCGGATGTAACTAATATAGACGTTAATGAAGAAGAAATCTTATAAAAGAAAAAAAGGACCAGTTCAGTCGAAGAAGATCTCATATGATGGGATCAACTTCGCCTCTGGGCTAGAGCGTTATATGTATATGGCCTTAAGAAAAGCAAAGATAACATCTTTGTATGAAGGTCAAACTTTTGAGTTATCAGAGGCTTTTGATTTTCCTTTTGAAGCATATGAAAGATGCGGTAATGGTAAAGGAGAATATAAAAACAGAGGTAACAAGAAAATACTTAACATAAAATATACGCCAGACTTTGTAGGTAAGGGTTTTATAATTGAAACTAAAGGTAGAGCTAACGAATCATTTCCATTACGTTGGAAGTTATTTAAAAAGCTTATTACAGAAAGACGATTAGGGCCACTTACACTGTATAAACCACAAAATCATAAGGAATGCGACGAAACAGTAAGGTTAATCCTAGAGAGGCTAAAAGAATAGCTAGACAAAAATACGGTGAACGAAAGCTAAATACTTGGATTAAATGGAGATGGGAAAAGTTTGGCATAATTAGATATAGAGACTTAATAGAACAATGTAAAAATTACAATATATGAAAGAAACAAAAAACTGGAGTTTGTCATTTGGCTTTTATCCAGGCGTTTTAGTAGGATGTAGAACCTACGATGAACCAACACAGACTACTCATGTGCTATACATGCCTTTTGTAGACATTGCTTTAGAAATATTTAAAAAGTAATGGGATTATTTGATGAGCGCATAGCGTACAAACCTTTTGACTACCCTGAGTATTATACTGAGGGGTGGTTAAAACAAGCTCAAGCATTTTGGTTACACACTGAAATCTCAATGCAGAGCGATATAAAAGATTGGAATGAAAGACTTAACGAAAAAGAAAAAAACCTTGTTGGGAACATACTTCTTGGATTCGCGCAAACCGAATGCGCTGTTTCAGACTATTGGACCCAGAAGGTCGTATCGTGGTTTCCTAAACACGAAATAAGACAAATGGCCATGATGTTTGGCTCACAGGAAACGGTACATGCTGTAGCATACAGCTATTTAAATGAAACATTAAAACTAGAAGACTATGAAGCATTTTTACACGAACCTGCAACGGCTAGACGTTTTGACAACTTGGTTGCTTATGACGGTACTAGCCGTGTTGGCATCGGTACAAGCTTGGCTATATTTTCCGCTTTCGCAGAGGGTGTTAGTTTATATAGTGCTTTCGCTGTGTTATATAGTTTTCAACTACGTAATTTACTCAAAGGAATTGGCCAGCAAATGAAATGGTCTGTAAGAGATGAGTCATTGCATAGTAAAATGGGTTGCCAATTGTTTAGACACATGTGTCAGGAAGATGAAAATCTTTTAGCTGAATGTAGAGAAGATGTAGTTAAAGCTGCTGAAACAATGGTTAAGCTTGAAGAAAACTATATTGATAAAATGTTTGAAATGGGCGACATCGAGGGTATAAAAGCTATAGACTTAAAACAATTCATAAAAAAGAGAGCAAATGAAAAACTTGTGGAGCTCGGTTATGTTGACTTGGGATCGTATTTTGCGTATGACACCAAAGCGGCGAGCAATCTTGATTGGTTCTATCATCTTACCGGGGGCGTCACTCATACTGATTTTTTCGCTATTAGGTCGACTGACTATAGTAAAGCGAATGAAGGAGAAGATTTTGAAGATATATGGTAATGGATAGAAAAAGAAGATGGAAGTATAGATTGTTTAAGTTTTTAAGATATACTAACAAGCTTACATCTTATCAAAAGTTTGCATCTCGTGTAGGATACATGGGTGCAGGCTTCTTGATAGCGGCACAATGGACGTTAGAACCTGTTTTATATATAGTAGGTTTTATCTGTGTAATGATACAGACTTCGTCAAGAAAACAATGGAATTTAGTAGCTTTAAACTTTAATGGTTTAGTAGCTTGGGTAACTCACTTTTTAAAATAATAATATGTGGAATGAAAACTGGATCAAAGGAGAAGATTACCCTACGTGGGGTAATAACGACGTGTACAAGAAGACTATATCCGGGGGATATTTATATCACGGAGAAACACCTCGAGAGGCATACCAAAGAGTCGCTAAAACAGTTGCTCGTAGATTATATAAACCAGAAATGGCAGAAACTTTCTTCGAGTACATTTGGAATGGTTGGCTATGTCTCGCTAGCCCAGTATTATCTAATACAGGTACTGATCGCGGCTTGCCTATTAGCTGCTTCGGTATTGATGTGGCTGATAGTATACAGGATATAGGAAGTAAAAACTTAGAGATGATGCTACTCGCTAAGCACGGCGGTGGAGTTGGTATCGGTATAAATCAAATAAGACCCGCTGGCGCTAAAATAACAGGAAATGGAACATCTGATGGAGTTGTGCCGTTTTGTAAGATTTACGATTCAACAATACTCGCCACTAATCAAGGATCTGTCCGAAGAGGAGCTGCTTCAGTTAACATCAATATTGAGCATGCCGATTTCGAAGACTGGATCGAAATTAGAGAACCTAAAGGAGACGTTAATCGTCAATCCCTCAACCTACACCAGTGTGCTGTGGTCGGCGACAAGTTCATGCGAAGAGTTGAATCAGGAGATAAAGAGGCTAGAAGAAAATGGTCAAAATTATTACAAAAGCGTAAAGCAACTGGAGAACCTTATATTTTATTTAAGGGAAATACAAACAAAAATAACCCAGCAGCATACAAAGACAACGGTCTCAAAGTACATATGACGAACATATGTTCTGAGATCACATTACACACCGATGAGAATCACAGCTTTGTCTGTTGCTTATCATCATTAAATTTAGCAAAATATGAAGAATGGAAAGGTACGAACCTTATTTACGATAGTATATGGTTCCTTGACGGGGTCATGGAAGAGTTTATTCAAAGAGCAAAAGGCCTTCGTGGCTTTGAAAACGCGGTTAGATCTGCTACTAAAGGCAGGGCTCTCGGTCTTGGCGTCTTGGGATGGCACACTTACTTACAGGAAAAAGGAATTAGTTTCGAAGGCTTACTCGCGCAGTTTGAAACTAGAAAAATCTTTAGTCAAATTAAAATTGAAAGTGAAAGAGCTAGTATGGCCCTTGCTGAAACTTATGGTGAGCCTTTGTGGTGTTCTGGCACTGGTATGCGTAACACTCACCTTAGGGCTGTTGCTCCCACTGTTTCTAATAGTAAGCTTAGCGGAAATGTTTCGCCCGGAATAGAACCTTGGGCTGCTAATGTTTTTACAGAGCAAACAGCTAAAGGTACTTTTATAAGAAAAAACCCTACGTTAACTAAGTTGTTAAGAAAACTTAAAATAAATAATCATGAGACATGGGACAAGATCTTGGCTGATGGTGGTAGCGTGCAAAACATTACTGAGCTTGATGATGTTGTTATGGCACACGAAACACCCGCAAAGGAGGTATTTAAAACTTTTAAGGAGATTAATCAACTAGAACTAGTTAATCAAGCTGGACTGAGACAGCAATATGTAGATCAGTCTGTTAGTTTAAACTTAGCTTTTCCTAGTGTAGCTACACCAAAGTGGATAAACAAAGTTCATTATGAGGCTTGGAAAAAAGGTGTTAAAACCTTATATTATACTAGGACAGAATCTGTTTTACGTGGAGATATAGCTCAACAAGCAATGAACGAAGATTGTTTAGCTTGTGATGGATAAACTTAAATAGCGCTTAGTCTTATTTAAGTTTTGCTAGATAAATTTAAATAGCAAAGGTAAGAAGTTTGCTAAAGGCTAAAAGTTATGACTTTTTTATACATA
>Ga0233444_10003089_pt1 | contig 16815 bp, 19 predicted proteins | sample SI_124_October20_6_FD_182792 | JGI IMG/M metagenome (GOLD analysis project Ga0233444, IMG submission 182792) | Seawater microbial communities from Saanich Inlet, British Columbia, Canada - SI_124_October2016_10_MG | ecosystem: Environmental > Aquatic > Marine > Inlet | place: Canada: British...
GAGACTTATATAAAAACTATAGATGAAAAAGATTTATTCAAATTTTTTAAAGAATATGTTTCAAAATATAAAACAGGTATAGATCAATCTAAAGAAACCATACTTATTAAATCAATGAGCTTTTTAAAAAATAAAGCAAAGACTTTAGAAGATATCTGGAATAACGCTCAATATATAATCAAAGACAAAATGGAAATTGGCGCAGATGACAAGAAGCTTATAGATGATTTATCTAAAACAATAATTAAAGAATTTGCGGTTAAATATGAAAAATTAAGTTCGTTATCAAAAGAAACACTTGAGCCAGTTATAAAGTCATTAATCGAAAAGCATAAAACAAACTTTAAAGGAGTTGGTCAACCTCTAAGAATAGCACTGGTTGGTTCTAGATTTGGACCAGGTCTTTACGATGTAATTTTATCTCTAGATAAAATTGAAATAATAAATAGATTAAATAATATTAAATGAAAGAAGCGGTCTCTTTCAGGGTAAGAAAAAATTCAATTTACGATAAAAAATCAAACTCTCCTTTTAAAATAAGCAGATCTAAGTTTTTTAACTTTCTTAGCTGTAAAAGATGTTTTTACTTAGATCGTGTTAAGGGACTAAAAGAACCATCTATGCCGGGATGGGCTTTGAACATTGCTGTAGACGAGTTATTAAAAAAAGAATTTGATATTTATCGAAAAGATCAAAAACCTCATCCAATAATGACTAAATATAATTTAAATTATGTTCCTTATCAGCATAAAGATTTAGGTATTTGGAGAAATTCTCTTAAAGGTGGAATTTCTTACTTAGATAAAAAAACAAATCTTATTATTCACGGTGGAATTGATGATTTATGGTTTGATTTAAAAGAAAAAAAATTAATTGTTGTAGATTACAAAGCTCAATCTTCAACATATCCGGTTACAGTATCTTCTTATTTAGATTCACAATGGCATCTAAGTTATAAGCTTCAGATGGATATTTATGTTCATATTTTAAGAAAGATGAATTTTAAAGTCTCAGATCTTTCATATTTTTATGTTTGTAATGGTGAAAAAACAAATGATAAATTTGAAAATAAAATAGATTTTAAATCTACTTTAATACCCTATCGTGTTGACACTTCATGGATTGAAGAAAAAATTATTGAAATGAAAGAAGTGTTAAATTTGGACTCACCTCCTAAAATGGAAAAAATGTGTGAAAAATGTGCGTACTTAAAAGGTGGAAAAGATTTTTTTTAAATAAAGATTATCTATTATTGTTTTCATCATCATTATTAGACGATTGATCGTTTGTATTTTCTGATGTAGAATTTTTTTCTGTTTCTGTAGTTTCAGTTTGTGTTTCTTCTTGAGTTGGTTGCTGTGTTTCAGGTTCTGATTCTGAATTAGTTTCCTCTTGAGTTAGTTGTTCTTCTTGAGGCTCAGGAGTTGACTCTTGAGATTGGGATCTAGCTATATCTGCTGCGCTTTGCGATGATGGTTCTCTTCTCATAAAGAAGTATATTCCAGCTGCAATTACTGCAATTGCTCCTAAGATATAAAGAATAATATTTAACATACTTAATCCTTTATCTGTATTTACTTCTGTAGTTTCTTCTTGAGTAGGAATTATTTCTTCTTCCTCAGGTTTTGCATCTTGTTCTTGTGTTTGTTCAGCATTCACCTCTTCTTTAGGTTCCTCTTGCACAGGTTCAGGCTCTGGAGCAGGTGTTGGCTTAGGTTCAGGCTCTGGAGCGGGTGTTGGCTCGGGTTCAGGTTCAGGCTTAGGTTCTGGTTCAGGCTTAGGTTCTGGTTCCTTAACAACTGGAGTAGTTACTTGAGTTTCTGGTGCTTTCGCAACTTCTTCAGGATCTTGTTTGTTTGGATTCATTACACCAGTAACTGCAACAATAGCTCCTATAGCAATAACTAATATTAAATCCATATTTTTACTCTAATCTAATGCGTAATTTAAACATTATATTTTATGTACATAATGGGCGCCCTGTGTGTAAAAAGAACAATAAATACTAAGTATATTTAATTAATTTATAAAATTTATTCAGGTTTAAAAATTAAACATAACCCATTGCTACAAAATCTCTTTCCTGATTCTCTCGGACCATCGTTAAAAACATGCCCATGATGAGCGCCACATTTCGCACAGTGATATTCAACTCTTTCCATCCCAAATGAATAGTCAGTTTTAGTTTTAAAAGCCCCTGGTAATGCCTCTGAAAATGATGGCCAACCAGTTCCGCTATCAAATTTAGAAGTTGAGGCAAAAAGCTTATTTCCACAATTTGCGCAATGATAAAATCCTTTTCTTTTTTCATTTAGTAATTCACTCGAAAAAGGTCTTTCTGTACCCTCATTAAACATTATGTTTTTTTGTTGATTAGATAACTTTGAATTTATAATTTTTTTTGCAGAGGCAAATAAGTAATTTATAGGAATAAAAAAAGAAAAAATTGATAATCCAAAAGCTTTTATAAGCCCTCTTCTATTTAATTTCATAAATATAACTTAATATAATTTTCATTTTTTTAAAGCTTTTATATGTTCTTTTATACTTTCTGACAAAGCTTGAAGATCATAACCTCCCTCAAAAAAAGAAATTACTCTACCGTTTGAATGAATATTAGCTAACTCTACAATTTTTTTGGTTATTTTAAAGTAATCTGAAGACTCTAAATTAATATTAGCTAACGGGTCTCTAATATGAGCATCAAAACCTGCTGAAATTAGAATAATCTCCGGTTTAAATTTGTCTAAAGGCTTTAAGATTTTACTATCAAATATTTCAAGAAATTCAGCTCCTTTTGTTCCTGATTTTAACGTTGCATTAAATATATTTCCGACACCGGTTTCTTCTTCTGCACCTGAGCCTGGAAATAAAGGAAATTCATGCACAGAGGCATATGCTACTGAGCTGTCATTATAAAAAATTTCTTGAGTTCCATTACCATGATGTACATCAAAATCAACTATTCCAACTTTATTAATTTTATATTTTTTTTGTAAATATTTTGCTGCCACAGCAACGTTGTTAATAAAGCAAAAACCATTAGCTCTTACACTTTCAGCATGGTGACCTGGAGGCCGAATAGCACAAAACACTCTTTCATTTTTATTCATTAAATCATCTACAGCAGCAATTCCTGCTCCGCATGATCTTAAAATTGCATTTTTACTATCCGGACATAAAAAAGTATCAGCGTGAGGTTCTTTTTCTATACTTACCAGTCCTTTTTTTGGAATATTTCTAAACATGTTCTCAATATGATTTTTAGGATGAACTAAAGTAATTAAACTCATATCTGCCAATGGAGCTTCTCTAAAATCAATCATAAGTTCAGTTGAAGATCTTAAAGAATTAATAATACTGTCTAACCTTTCTTTTCTTTCTGGGTGTCCTTGCCCATTAAATTTTTTAAGACAATCATTATGAGTATAAACGATCATTTAATTTAAAATTTTATCTAAAGCTGTAGCAACTTTTTCTGAGGATAATCTTTTAGTTTTAAAATTATCTAATATTGCCTGCGTTTTTGCAATTTGTGTCTCTATTTTTTTTGGGTTTTCAAGAAAATCAGATGTATATTCGAATATTTTTTTTGGATTACAATTTGATTGTAAAAGCTCAGGAATAATTTCTTCTTCAGCGGCTATATTTAATATATTTGCATATTTAGTTTTAACGAGCGTTTTTATTATCAAAAAATTTATTAATCCCATTTTATATATAATAATTAACGGAATTTTTGCATTGCAAATTTCTAATGAAACTGTTCCTGATTTTGCAATAGCAAATACAGATTTTTTTAATACATGTGATTTTATTTTATTATCACTTATAACTTCACAATTACTTAAATTACTTTCTTTAATGTGGTTTAGAATAAAATTAAAATGCTCCTTAGTTGAATGAAAAACGTAGGTAAAATCATTGTACTTCTCATTCATGAGTTTGATGAAGTTAAGTAAAATTGGAATTAATACTTCTAATTCTGATTTACGGCTTCCTGCAAAAAGTGAAATAATAGCTTTATTTTTTTCAAATATCTGATTTATATCAATTGCACTTTCTATTTTATTTTCTAATAAAGGATGGCCTACAAATTCATTGCTTATATTCTCTTTATCAAAGTAAGATCTTTCAAAATTGAATAGTAGTAAAATATGATCAATAAATTTTTTTATTTTTTTTACTCTTCCTTCTCTCCATATCCAAACTTGGGGAGCAACATAGTGTACAGTTTTAACACTTGGATTATTCTTTTTAACTCTCTCAGCAACTCTTAAAGTAAAATCAGGACTATCAACTGTAAATAAAATATCAGGATTGAAATTTTCTATCTCTTTTACAGTTTCATCAATTTTTTTTTTTATTTTAAAAATATTTAAAATTACGCTAGTAAAACCTAGATAGGTAATTTCTTTTAAATCATATATAGATTTGACACCTATTTTTTTAAGATTTTCCCCGCCGACTGATAAATATTCAATATCGGGATTTATTTTTTTTAAACTAATAATAGCTTTTGATGCTAGTTTATCTCCAGATGGTTCACCAGTTAAAATAAAAATTTTTTTCATTTATATAACCTCCACACAGAACCTAGATCAGTTAAAAGAAAAATTTCACCAGTTTTTTTTTGTATCTCAATATCCCTAATCCGACCTATAGTTCCTTTAAAAATGATTTCTTCTTTTAAAAAATTTTTATTTTTGAATTCTATTTTTCTTAATGACTGATCTTTAAGAGATGTAATTAATGCATCGCCATTCCATTCTTTGAATTCACTTCCTTTATAAATTTCCATTGAACTTGCTGCTATTGACGGCACCCAATATTTGATAGCTTTAGTAAAACCAGGCTTCCATTTTGGTCCTATTTTAGTTCCTGTATAATTTGTTCCGCCCCAACCTAAAATTTTCCACCCGTAATTTTCTCCTTTTTTTGCTACACCAAACCAATCTCCTCCTTTAGCTCCATGATTTGTTAAATAAATCTCATTATTAAAAGGGGATAAAGCCATGCCTTGAGGGTTTCTTACGCCAATTTGGTAAATTTCTGGTAACCAATTTTTTTTGTCTTCAAACTTGGGATTATCAGACGGTATAGATCCGTCAGTATTAATTCTGATAATACTCCCTGGGTGCTTTGTTGCGTCTTGTGCAATCATTCCCTTACCCCTTTCACCCGCTGTGATAAAAAGATAATTGTCTTTGATGACCAATCTTGAACCAAAATGATAACCAGAATTAATTGGGGGCTCAGCCCTAAATATATTTCTAAAATTTAGATCATTGTCTTTTAATGTAGCTTTGGCCACAGAAGTACTTGATTTTCTATTGCCTCTATTTTCTGAATAGGAAACGAATATCTCTTTATCTTTATATAGGACTTCGAGTAATCCTCCCTGGCCGTCTTCTAAGATATTTAAATTATGCGAGAACTTTTTAACTTTTTTATTAATTAAATTAAGTTGTAACAAATTTCCTGATTTTTCTGTTATCAGAATATCCTCATTGGTAATAAATGAAAAACTCCAAGGACCGCTTAAACCACTAATTATTTCCTCTAATTTAGGTTCATAAGAGCTTAAATTTAAAAATTGAATAAAATAAGTTAAAAAAATTAATATTATTTTTTTCATTTTACAAGAATAAATATCTTATTTTTATTTGCAAAAGCAATTGATTTTTTTTTATCTAAAAAAATATTTTTTTTATGTTTTAAAACTATTCCATTAATACCTCTTCTTTTACATTGGTTTATTGTGTCAAAACCAATTGTAGGGAGATCTATTCTGGTATCTTGTTTTTTTTTTGGGAATTTAATCAGTACTGCATTAGATCCTTTTTTATTTTTTTTTATTTTTTTAAGCATTAGATAGGTGCCGCCTCTTCCCTCAATAGCAATAATTTTTTTATTTCTACTTACGGCTGCCTGACTATGGGTGTAATCACTTGATTTGGATAATGCTTTAATACCAATCGATATATTCATTTTATCAAGGGCATTAGGTTTATATTTAGAATAATTGCCTTTACGTAAGCTCAATTCAGGAGTGAAAAAATTAGAACTAATTGTATTTATGCCTTCTTTTTTTAAGATATTAATTATTTCTTTAAGAATTGCTACGTCACCGATTTTGGATTTTCTAATAACTCTAGTTATATAATAAATACCTTTTAAATCTAATTTTAATTTAGAAAAATTTGGTCTATTAACTTTTCCTGCGAATAAAACATTTTTACAATTATGACTTTTTAAAATTGAAATTATCTTACCAAACTGACCTAAAGAAATTTAATGTGAATTTTTATCTTTTTTAAAATATTTTTTTTTTGTTAAATCTATTATTATATATTTTTTTTTGCTTTTAATTTTTTTATAAATATATTTTGGAAATTCTGTTTCTCCAAAAATTAAGCCAATCATATTTTTAAATTTCTGGGGAACAAATGGGTCTTTTTTTGTCTTTTTCTATAAAAGCTATAACTTCATTTACAAGTTCATTATCTTTATATTCTCCATTTATTTTGCTTAAATTTTCATGAAGATTTTTTGAAGAAAAAATTTCTTTGTAAGCTTTGTCTAATCCTAATATTTTTTGATTTTCATATTTTTTTCTTCTTAAACCAATTAAGTTTAAACCTTGCAAGTAATTTCTATTTCCTATCGATAAACCAAATGGTATTACATCTTTCAATACTCCTGTCATTCCGCCAATCATTGCTAACCTTCCAATTCTTGTGAATTGTTGCACAGCAGAGTTTCCTCCAATCACCACTGAGTCTTCTATAGTTACATGGCCTCCTAAAGGAACATTATTTGCAATTATTACATTGTTTCCAATTTTACAATCATGAGCAATATGAGAGGAAATCATAAATAAGCAATCGTTACCTATAATAGTTTTTAAACCTCCACCCTTTGTTCCAGGATTGATGGTCACATATTCTCTAATAATATTATTGTCACCTATGATAATGCTATTCATTTCATTATTATATTTTAAATCTTGAGGTTCGGTACCAATACTTGCGAAAGGAAATATTTTGGTCTTATTTCCTATCTTAGTGTTACCTTCTATGTGAACATTAGAAATCAATTCAACACTTTCACCTAACTCTACATTTGGACCTACGTAGCAAAATGGACCAATTTTCACATTTTTTAAAATTTTTGCTTTAGGGTCTATAACACTTGATTGATGTATCATTATTTTCTATCCACTATTGTTGCTGACCACTCTGCATCTGCCATTTTCTTTCCATCAACTTTCGCAATCCCTTTATACTTCCAAACTCTTCCATGAGATCTAATTGCTTCTATCTCTAGATGTAATTCACAATCAGGTATTACTGGACTTCTAAATCTAGCTTTGTCAACTCCCATTAAATAAACTAACTTATTTGCATATTCTTTTGGGTCTATCCCATGTGCAGTTAAAGCTGCTGCAGCTTGACCAAATGCCTCTACTATTAAAACTCCGGGCATTACCGGTTGATCCGGAAAATGACCTTGAACATAAAATCCATTTTTTTTTACGTACATAATTGCTGTAGCTGATTTTAATGGAACTATATTTATCAATTTGTCTATCAATAACATTGGTTCTCTGTGAGGCAGTAAGCCTTCAATTGTTTTTTTATCTATTTGAGTATCTCTTGTCATTTATTTTTTTTTAAAAATTCTTTGATTGTAACGGCTGGGTATCCCATAACAACTTGGTTATCTTTAATATCCTTAATAACTCCACTTCCTCCCCCAATTTTAACATTGTTTCCAATTTGCAAATGTCCTGAAATACCAGCTTGACCACCTATCGACACATTATTTCCAATCTTAGCGCTGCCAGCAAAACCAACTTGTCCAGCAATCATACAATTTGATCCAATTTTAACATTATGTGCTATGTGAACTTGATTATCTATGTAAGTGTTTTTTCCTATTAAAGTATCATCAACAGAGCCTCGATCTATAGTGCAACCTGAAGCTATCTCAACATCATCCTCAATTACAACTTTACCTATATGTGGAAATTTTAAGTTTTTATTATTCAAAGGTATAAACCCAAATCCTTTTTGTCCAATTTTACATCCGTCCTGTAACATAACTCTATTTCCAATTATTGAATTTTTAATAATTAAATTTGATCCAATTATACAGTTTTCACCTAATTTGGTGTTGTGTTCTATAATCGTATTAGATCCAATAACAGAATTTTTACCTATTTTAACGTTTTTGCCAATTAAAACATTATTTCCAAATTTAACAAATTTAAATGATTTTTGAGAAGGTTTTTTTAGTGAAAGATCAGGATAATCTACATGAGCTTCTGGGTACAATTTGCTGAGAGCCTTTGCAAGTTCGAACAAAACATTCTTAACTATGATTCTTTGAGTCTTTTTAGGTAAAAATTTTTCTAATTTAGAGGTCGTAATGCAAGCGTTTGCCTCAGTTAAAACTGCATTAGATTTATATTTTATGGAGTCGAAGAAAGTAAGGTCGTCTTTTTTAGCCAAATCTAAAGGCTTGACATCGTTTATTACAAAATTATTTTTAATTTTGTTTCCTGTAAAAATTTGACTTATCTTAAAAGTCTTTTTTTTAAAAAAAAAATTTGAACTCATTCAAATTTAATTAAGCTTAATTGTTTTTAATTTCTGGTTAAGTAGATCCAATATATCTTTTGTAATATTTAAATTTTCATCTGCTAATAATAGACTTTTTTTATCAACTACCATTCTAATTTTTTTTTCTTTCATATAGTCAGCTATTATTGGATTTAAAGCCTTTAGGATTTCATTCCTAGCTTTAAGCCTTTGTTTAGACACAGAGTCTAAAAGAGTGCTTCTTTCTTTTTGTAAGGATGAAACTTTAGCTCTTAATGATGTAACCTGTTTTTTGTAATCTTCTGGTGAAATTAGTTTTTTTTGTTGTATTATTTTTTTTTCTTCTTCTTGAATTTGTTTTTCTTTTTTTTGTACATTTGATAAACCTTTTTCAATTTTATTTTTTAAGAATTTTTGTGCTTTCGATCCAGCGTCACTTTGGTTTAAAATAAGTTTAAAATCTAAATAGTGAGGCATATCTGCACTTACAAGCTGAGCGTTAAGCGATGCAAACACAAATATTATAAATAAATATTTTTTTAATCTCATATTAAAATGTTGTTCCTAAACTAAAGTTAAAAGTTTCAGTAACATCTGTAGACGCTTTAGATAAATTTTGAGAAAAAGTAAAAGTCATTGGTCCAATTGGCGATAACCAGCTAGCGCCTACCCCAAATGATGACCTAATTTTATTACTATCGTCAATTGAACTATCATAATCTACACCCCATACATTTCCAAAATCTAGAAATAAACCCACATCAGTTTTAGAAGATTCAGGTAAAAGATTTGGAAGACTTGCTTCCAGATTTAAAGATGCTGCATAATTACCACCAACGTGATCATTATTATCAACTGGACCTACTTTATTTTTTTCAAATCCCCTTAGTCTATTTTGAGGTAAACCTCTTCTATTACTTAAACGCACATCTTCATCTGAAAGACCATTGACGGTTGTTAATAGAAATCTTGTAGAACTCACCACATCTTCAGTCAAAGTATTGTAAAAACTAGCTGAAAAATCATTAGTTATAGATGGTTTGTCTGCATAAATTGGAAGTGATTGCCCGAAACTAACAATTGAACCATCAGTAGGTTTAAATGTTCTATTTCTTACATCATGTGAAAAACCATAACTAGTCGTCAAATCCGTAAAAGTTCCAGCTTGTTTTTTTAACGCGTCTGATGCAGTAGATTGTGTTTTTAAGTCATCATAACTAGCAGATAAACCTAAACTCGCTCTTATATTTTTATATTGTTCAAAAGAAGTAACAGCTCCTGTTGTAAAAATTGTATTTTCATAACCTTGATCTGATTTGTCATTAGATTGGCTTGAAACAAAATAACTTAATGAATTACCTAAAAAATCATAATTGGGGTCACTGTAACTTAATGTTCCTTTCACTGACTCTGCGTCTATGTCGGCAGAAAATTCAACAGCTTTACCTTCACCTAACCAGTTATTTTCTTTTATTGAAAAAGCAACACTCCCCCCGTTAGTTCCTATTCCTGCTCCCGCACTAATTTCTCCTGTAGGCTGCTCTTCAACTGAAATGTCAATTATCTTTAAATCTTTATTTTGTCCATCTTTTATTTCGTACTTAACATCTCTAAAAATTTTTCTAGATTTTATCCTAGAAATTGATTTATCTAAACTCAACTTTGTATATGGATCACCTTCATCAATAGTTAATTCACTTCTGATAACACTTTCATTGGTTATAGAATTTCCGGTTATATTAATTCTTTCCACTAAAATTTTTTCTCCTTCAAAAACATTCAATACAACGCTTATTGTACCATCTTGCTGAATAGTTTCTTGCACGTTATGTTCAACAAACTGCAAATTATTTTTTTCAATTATATCGTCTAATTCCTCTAAGATTTTTTTAATTTTAAAAGGAGAATAATATTCACCAATGTGTTTTTTAAAAATGTTATTTAATGGTAAAAATAACTCTGTATCAAAGGTACTATCTGCGTTAGTAGAAATTTTATTTATTATATACCTCTTTCCAGCTTCTATAGAGTAAATTAAATCTATATTACCGCTTCTGTTCATCTCTGCCGAGTTTGAGCTTATATCTACGTCATAATAACCAAGAGATTTATAATAATTTCTTAATAATCTAATATCCAAGTTTACTAAACGTTCGCTAAATTTTGTATTCCTTGAAAGTACTTTCCAAAATTTGTCCTCTTGAGAGGCTATTATATCTCTTAGTCTTCTATCTCTAATTTTTTTATTTCCTATAAAATTTATTGTTGAAATAGTTGTTTGCTCACCTCGAGAAATATCTATTACTAAATCCAAATTTTCATCATTTATATTTTTAATTTTCATATCAATAATGCTGGAATTGTATCCTATTGAGGAATAAAGGTTTTTAATTTTTTCAACATCTTTAACGATGTTTGATTTAATAAATGATCCCTTTTGTTTAGATGAAATTACTTTTTTTATCTGATCTCTAAAGCTGGTTTTTTTTTCTCCCATAATTATTAATTGATTAATTACCGGGTATTCTTTTAATCTTAATTCTAAAATATTATTTTCAATTTTAGCTTCTACATTTTCAAAAAAGTTAGTTGAATAAACTTTTCTTATAATATCATTTAGGTCTTTTTCAGAATAATCCTTGTTTAAATTAATATCACCATAAATTTTGATAGTTTCTTCAGAAATACGTTTATTTCCAAAAATTTTGATTTCTTTAATTTCTTCAGCATGAGCTAATGAAAAAAATAAAGAAAATGAAATAAAGAAAATTACTATTTTATTTATTGATTTTTTTATAAGTAACTTGTTTAGCCCAATCATTGATTATATTGATTTGATTAATGTTTTTTGGTTTTCTTATAGCATATTTTTTGTAATTTCTATCGTTCAGAATGCTCATAATGATTTTAAATATGCCCGTAAATGGTATCTTTTTTTGCAGAAATTGATCAACTAATATTTCATTAGACGCATTTACTATAATAGGAGATGAGGGATGTTTGTTAGCAACAGATTTAAGTCTTATAGTTGGAAATTTTTTTTTATTAACTGTGTCAAAAGTTAAATTTTTTATTGGCAAATCTCTTATCTTTTTTTTTATTTTATAAAAATCTTCAATATTGAGTTTTTCATCAAATATAGCATTTACAAGAGGAATTATCATCGAAGTTTCATGATAAATAAATTTAGTTAAACCGTTTTTAAGTTCAACTATTGCATGAACTAAAGACTCTGGATGAATTAAAATATCTAATTTATGATTTGGAATTTTAAATAATTTCTGGGCTTCGATAAGTTCTAAAATTTTATTCATTAAAGTAGCAGAATCAATTGTAATTTTTTTTCCCATTTTCCATTTTGGATGTTTTAAAGCGTCTTTTGGTTTAATTTTTTTAAATTGGTTTAATTTATAATTTAAGAAAGGCCCGCCAGAAGCAGTAATAAAAATTTTTTTAATATCTTTTAAGTTATTATTTTTTAGTAGTTTTAAAATTGAGAAATGTTCAGAGTCTACAGGAATTATTTTTGTTTTGTATTTTAATGAATTTTTCTTGATCAAATCCCAACCACAAATCACCGACTCTTTATTAGCAATAAGAATTTTTTTACTCAACTTTAACATGAAAATTGTTGGTTCTAGTCCTGCTAAACCAGGGATGGCTGATACTGTTATATCGATCTTTTTCTTAAATTTAAATGAGTCTAAGCTGTTTAAGATTATTATATTTCTATTTTTAAATTTTTTTTTAATTTTTTTAAATATAACTAAGTCATTTATAACAAAAAAATTAGGATTATATTTTATAATTTGTTTACATATTTGTTTGTAATTTTTATTTGCAGATAACAAATTAATTTTAAAAAAATTTCTTTTTTTATCTATAATACTTAATGTAGATAAACCAATTGAACCTGTTGACCCAAGTATTGCTATGGATATGCTCATTTAGTAAATTAAAATAATAGAAAGAAAACCTAGAGGTAATCCAAAAAGAATACTATCTAGTCTATCTAAAACTCCTCCGTGGCCTGGGAAAAAGTTACCAGTATCTTTAATTTTAGCTTTTCTTTTTAAAAAAGAAAAATACAAATCACCTGATTGAGAAGCTAAAGACGTAATAAAACTAATTATTATAGACTGGTAATTAAAGGTGTTAGTATAGTAATAAACTAAACTTGTAATTATTATATAAGTAAAAATAAATGAACCAATTGCACCTGATATAGTCTTGTTTGGACTAATTTTTGTTAGTTTCGGTCCTTTAAAAAATTTACCGACAATGAACCCTCCAACATCTGAAGCTACACAACCAAATAAAAGAATTAAAAGGATAATTTTTAAATGAAGATAATTTGAAAAAATAAAAAAAAATAAGGTGAATAAAAATACATATAAAGTAAATAATAAATTAAATATCAACTGATGTATCTTTGATTTAAAAATTTTATTTATAATATTAAAAAACTCAAGTAACGAAATGACTCCAAGAATAAGTAAAGAAAATATTAATATCCAATTAAAATTCATTATTAAAAAAATTAATATTAATAGGATTAGAGAAGTAGAAATTCTTTTTTTTAGGTTTTTTGCAATCATAATGCTCCAAAATTTCTTTTACTTTTTTTATACCTTTTAATAACCGCCTGTAAATCTCTAGAAGTAAAATCTGGCCATAATTTTTTCAAAAAAAATAGCTCTGCATAAGCTAATTGCCATAGCATAAAGTTACTTAATCTTTGATGCCCCCCAGTCCTAATTAAAATTTCTGGATTTGGGATGTCTTTTGTGTAAAGACTTTTTGCTAGATTTTTTTGATTAATATTTTTTTTAATCTTTTTTGTTGCAATTATAATTTCTTGTTTTGCTCCATAATTTATTGCTAAATTTACAATTATTTTTTTGTTTTTTTTTGTTCTTTCTATGGTTTTTTTTAATACTAATTTAATATCAGATGATAACTTATTCAAATCTCCTAAAATATTTATTTTAATACCTTGCGCAATTACATTTTCTATTTCTCTTAAAAAATAACTTTTTATAAGTTTGAACAAAAATGAGATTTCTCCTTTTGGCCGTTTCCAATTTTCTGCAGAGAACACGTAAAAAGTGATGACAGGAATTTTTAATTTTATGGAACTCGAAACAATTTTTTTTACGGTTTCAACGCCTTTTAAATGGCCGTAATTTCTTCCTTTGTTTTTTTTTTTACCCCACCGTCCATTGCCATCCATAATGAATGCAATATGGTTGAGTTTGTTCATATTTGACTTATCTCTTTTTCTTTTTCTGTAAGAATTCTTTCAATATTATCTATTTGTGCGTCGGTAAGTTTTTGAATATTTTTTTCAAAGTTTTTGTTATCATCTTCAGAAATATCTTTATCTTTTAATTTTTTTTTCAAATCTTCATTTGCTTCTCTTCTAATATTTCTAATAGCAATTTTTCCCTTTTCACCCATATTTTTTAATACTTTAATTAAATCTTTTCTTCTTTCTTCAGTTAAATCCGGAATTCTTAATCTTATAATCTGTCCGTCTGTCTGTGGGTTAATTCCTAATTCTGATTTTTGTATAGTACTTTCTATCAGTGCTGTATTAGTTTTGTCCCATACTTGTATTGAGATTAATCTAGCTTCGGGTACACTTACAGTCGCTAGTTGTTCTATGGGCATTAGCTGTCCATAAACATCTACTTTAATAGTATCTAGCATACTTGTATTTGCTCTACCTGTTCTTAATGTAGAAATATCCTTTTTAAGAGATTGAATGCTTTTATCCATCTTAGATGAATAATTGTTTTCATTAAATTCATTACTCACTTTTAAACTCCTTCTCCGACTTTGTATTTAACAAAATCCAAGACTTTAATTTCTTTTTCTGATGAGTTTTCTTTTAATATATCTAAAACTTTTTTTTTGGGATCCATTATCCATATTTGATTTAAAAGTGAGTTGTCATTTAAAAATTTTGATATTTTTCCTTTAGAAATCTTTTCTGCCATTTCAAGAGGTTTGCCTGAATTTGTTATCTCTGCTTTAATTATCTCCATCTCTTTTTCAACAACTGTTTTATCAATACCTTCTTTCTCTATTGCTAATGGATTTGAAGCCGCAATATGCATAGCTATTTTTGAACCAATATCCTCATTTTTACCTTTTATAATTCCATCTAATTTTACCACAGAAATTATTTTACCAATATTTTTTTCAACAGCCGAATGTACGTAAAAATAATTAGATCCTGCAGAATTGTTAAAAAAATTTGTTCTTCTAATAGTAATTTTTTCACCTATTTTAGCAATAAGATTGACAAGGTTATCTTTTACTAAAGTACCGTTAGCCATTTTTGTGGCATTTATTTTATTGAGATCTCCTTTTGAAATAAAATTAATATCTGACAACTCTTTACAAAAATCTATAAAATCTCGATTTTTCGCTACAAAATCTGTTTCACTATTAATTTCTATTAATGAAATTTGACCATTCTCTTCCTTTACTAAAGCTAAACCTTCAGAAGCTGTTCTACTCATTTTCTTTGAAGCTTTAGCTATTCCTTTTTTTCTTAAGAATACAATTGATTTTTCAAGGTCGCCTTTAGTTTCGTCTAAAGCTATCTTGCAATCTTTGAAGCCAACACCTGTCATCTCTCTAAGTTTTTTAATATTATCTAGTAGATCTTTATTTGACATTAGGTAATTTTAAGAATTATTTTTGTTTTACTTCAGGTTTTTTTGTTTTTTCTTCTTTTTCCTCTGAACCTTTTATAAATTTTTCTGCGTCTTTGATGGTATTTTTTAATAATTCGCAATAAAGATTTATTGATCTTCTAGCATCATCATTGCCTGGAATTGGAAAATCAATGCCTGTTGGGTCTGAATTAGTATCTAATACTGCTATAATAGGAATGCCCAATTTTTTTGCTTCTGCTACCGCTAAAGCTTCAATATTTGTATCAATAATAAAAATTAAATCAGGTGTCTTTTTCATCTCTGCTATACCACCAAGAGATCTTTCGAGTTTTTCTTTTTCTTTACCAAATTTTAGAATTTCTTTTTTTGTAAAACCTAAATTTTCTTTAGAAAGTTGCTCGTTAAGTTTTTTTAATCTTTTAATAGAATTTTGAATTGTGTTCCAATTTGTTAGCATTCCACCTAACCATCTGTAATTGACAAAGTATTGACCTGTCTCTTTTGCAAGATCACTTACTTGCTCTGAGGCTTGTTTTTTGGTTGAAACTACTAAAAGCTTTCCACCACTAGAAATTACTTTGTGAACTTGTACTAATGCATTTTTAAGAAAATCAACAGTTTGGGTTAGATCTATTATATGTATTGAATTTTTCTCACCAAAAATATATTTCTTCATTTTTGGATTCCACCTTAATGTTTTGTGGCCAAGGTGCACACCTGCCTCTAATAATTGTTTTATGTCGACTTTTGGTACGTTCATATTATTTTCCGGTTAATCCACCACAGTAATTCCATAATTATGGACCGGTAGGGCAATGCCCTTGTAACTGTGTGCGAAATTACTCACTGATATATACAAACGATTTAAAAAATCAATACTCTAAACAGTTATTTTTTCAACGTATTCTTTAGCTTTTAAAGCTTTCAAATGCGATAAATCAAATTTTCTATTATTTTTGAGTAAGTAAGAGGCTTTTATATTTTGATCTTTTACAACTAAGTTAATTTCTGTTTCTCCACTAGTTGACAAAAGTTTGCTAATTTCCTCTAAATTGTAACCATTCTTTAACTCAATAGTTACTTTTGAGTAAGGCTTGTTTATTACTTCATCAAGTCTTAATATTTTCCTAATATTTATTCTTTTTTTAGTTTGTTCACCTGTAATTTTATCTTTCTGTAGAGTTAAAACGAATGACTCTGACTCCTTTAATTTATCTCTATTTGAAACAAGTATTTCAGCAAACAAAAATAACTCAAATTCTCCTTTTTGGTCACTGAATTTTACTATTCCATATGGTGTTCCTTTTGAACTTTTTTTTTCTTGAATTGACATAATAGTTCCAGCAACTAGGCCTTCATTGTTGTCATTTTCATAAAACTGATTGTATGGAATTATTTTCAGTTGATTAAAAACCTCGCCATACTCATTTAAAGGGTGGTCTGATAAATAAAAACCTAAAGCTTTAAATTCTTCTGTTAAAAGTTCATTTTTACTCCAAGTTTGATTGGGTAAAAATTCA
>Ga0233444_10003090_pt1 | contig 16812 bp, 14 predicted proteins | sample SI_124_October20_6_FD_182792 | JGI IMG/M metagenome (GOLD analysis project Ga0233444, IMG submission 182792) | Seawater microbial communities from Saanich Inlet, British Columbia, Canada - SI_124_October2016_10_MG | ecosystem: Environmental > Aquatic > Marine > Inlet | place: Canada: British...
ATTTTGCATCATCGCTTGCAACGATAACCCCGCTTCGCGCATTGTAGCCAATAATTTATCAAAGGCAGAAAGGGTGATCAGCCGGGCATCCACACCAATTTTCAAACCGGATAGTTTCTGCGTTTTCAGCCATGCACCGATTTCAACATCCGGCATGGTATGGCATGACCACGCATCGGCATCGGTCTGTTTTTCCATCTGCAAACTATAGCGGCCATCGCTGAACAATGCCGCCCGATCAGCCAAAACAATAGCGGTGCCCGCCGAGCCGGTGAAACCTGACACATAGGCGAGACGTTCATCGCCAGCCGGAACTTCTTCGCCCTGATACATATCTTCGCGGCCAATCACCCAACCATCAATATCATGCGCATCCATCTGTGCACGAAGCGCCTGTAGCCGCTGGTTAAAAATCTGTGCTGTCATTTAGACCTCCATAACGCAGGCATCTGTCCGGCTTGTCGTGGACGCATGACCAGACTTGTCCACTCGCCAATACGAATTTTTGCCCATAGGCGCGCACCTACCATACCATAGGCCTGTGCCACCATTGCCGCCTGATGATTTAAAATACCTGATAGAACAAGCCACCCATTATCAGCAAGATGCGGCATCAATGATGGTGCCATCTTACGCAGGGGGCCAGCTAGAATATTGGCAAGAATAACATCATAAGGACCATGTTGACGCACCAAGCGTCCAGAAAAACCCGCCGAAACACCAAGCCGCATCTGTGTCGGGGCAATTTGATTACGTATCCGGTTGCCTTCTGCCACTTTGATAGCCACAGGGTCATTATCGGCGCCCATAACCTGACAGGATGGCCATAATTTTGCCGCGGCCATGCCAAGAATTGCCGATCCACAGCCCATGTCCAATGTAAAGCGCGGGGCACGCCCCCTATAGCGACGATTAATCATATCCATGGCCCGCAGGCATCCCTCGGTGGTTGGATGCGTGCCTGATCCAAAGGCCTGTGCCGCATCAACCAGAAGCGGCAAGCTGGCAGGCGGCGGGGCATCACCTATATGACTGCCATATATCCAGAAACGGCCAATGTGAAGCGCTGGAAATGATGCCCGATTTTCGGCAAGCCAATCGCGCTGGGGTAATTGTTCGACCTGAACAGCACATGGCACCAGCTGATGTTGCGCAAAAACTGGCGCCAGTAATTGCGTGATAACAGCCTCATCAGGCGAGAACAGAAATAATGCCTCAATATGCCAACGCTCTTGCGACGACCGGATATGCGACGTTGCCTCGCTTTCCAAAAGCTCGCTAAACACCGCCTCAAAACCAGCGACGACCTTTGCATCGGTAACATCGGGCAAGTCAAGGCGGACAGCATATATGGTAGTCATGGTTTGCTCACAAATCCGGACACAACCTTTTTATGTCCTGCTTTATCAAATGATATTTCCAGCTTGTCACCTTCAACATTTACAACATTACCCATGCCAAATTTTTGATGAAAAACCCGATCACCACGGGTAAAACCCGCGCCACTAGTTTCGGCAACAAACCGGTTTTCCGCGCCTTGTTGCTGACGGTCAGCCATGCGCCGCCACCCAGGTCCATAGCCCTGTTGACCAACGATATCTGATGCACCGGCGATATATGCTGGCGACGTACGGCCAATGCCCATGCCCTGTGCCATATCTTCGATAATATTTTCGGCAGGTAATTCTTGCACAAAGCGTGAAGGAATGGCCGACTGCCACTGGCCATGTACCCGGCGGCTACTGGCAAATGAAATATGAACGTTTTTTCGCGCCCGGGTGATGCCGACATAAGCAAGACGGCGTTCTTCTTCCAGACCTATGGCGCCATTTTCATCCATAGTGCGCTGGCTAGGGAAAATGCCTTCCTCCCAACCTGGCAAAAAGACCGTATCAAATTCCAGTCCCTTTGCCGCATGTAATGTCATTAAGGTAACTTCGCCTTGCTCGGATATTGTATCACCATCCATTACCAGCGAGATATGTTCCAGAAACCCCTGAAGAGAGTCAAAGTCCTGCATCGCGCTGACCAGTTCGGTCAAATTTTCAAGCCGGCCTTCAGCATCGGGCGATTTATCCATCTGCCACATCGTTGTATAGCCTGACTCGTCAAGCACCATTCGTGCAAGATCACCTTGATGCAGAGTGCCAATCTGCTTGCGCCAGCGTCCAATGTCCTGAACAAAATTACCCAAGGTTGTGCGCGCCGCTGGGCGAAGTTCTTCTGTCTCGATCAGATCCATCGCCGCCGCCAGAAGCGGCTTTTGCGAGGCGCGCGCCTGAATATGAATCGCCTGAATGCTTGCTGTTCCCAAACCGCGCTTGGGAACATTGATAATCCGCTCAAAAGCAAGATCATCGGCTGGTTGCGCAATCAGCCGTAAATAGGCAATCGCGTCTCGAATTTCCGCCCGTTCGTAAAAACGCGCTCCCACAACACGATATGGCAGGCCAATGGCAATAAACCGTTCTTCAAATTCGCGCGTTTGGAAACCCGCACGTACCAAAACGGCAATCTGTGACAGATGATGCCCAGCCTGTTGTATCGATTCAATATGGCTGGAGATCGTTCGGGCTTCATCGGCGCCATCCCAATAGCCATTGACGCGCACTTTTTCCCCATCATCCGCCGATGTGAAAAGGGTCTTTCCAAGGCGCGTTTCATTACGGGCAATTACCGTCGATGCCGCCGCCAGAATGTGCCCAGTAGATCGGTAATTTTCTTCAAGCCGAACGGTTTTTGCCCCAGGAAAATCACTTTCAAAGCGCAAAATATTGCCAACTTCAGCACCCCGCCAGCCATAAATTGATTGGTCGTCATCACCCACACAACACAGGTTATTGCGTTGTCCTGTTAGCAGTCTGAGCCACAGATATTGCGCGACGTTAGTATCTTGATACTCATCAACCATAATATGTGTGATGCGCCCATGATAATCAGCCAGCACATCGGCATGGTTCTGAAAAATGGTCAGCATGTGAAGCAGAAGATCACCAAAATCAACTGCATTCAGTGTCAGTAACCGCGCCTGATAATCCTTATAGAGTTGTTGCATGCGGCCATTTGCAACATCACCTGCCTCGGCAAGGGTAATCTTTTCAGGCACCAGACCACGGTCTTTCCAGCGTGAAATAACCCCCGCGACCATACGTGCAGGCCAGCGTTTTGGGTCTATGTTTTCTGCTGCCATAAGCTGTTTGATCAGGCGCACCTGGTCATCACTATCAAGAATGGTAAAATCTGATTTCAGACCAACCATATCTGCATGCCGACGTAGCATCTTTGCCGCCAGCGAGTGAAATGTGCCTAGCCACACCTGTTCAACCATTGGCCCAACCATATCGCCGATTCGGCTTTTCATCTCGCGCGCGGCCTTATTAGTAAAGGTCACCGCCAGAATATTCCACGGCTTTGCTGTACCACTAGCGACAAGTTCGGCAAGCCGCGATGTCAGCACCCGGGTTTTGCCTGTACCAGCACCAGACAAGACCAGAAGCGGTCCTTGAAGGGATGTAACTGCGTCAGACTGGGATGTATTGAGACCGATTAACCAGGGGCTTACTGGATTTTGATTTAGATCATTCATCATAAGCCCAAACTCGCAAATGGGTGCTATCCGGTCAATATTACAAAGTCGCTTTTCTCATTAATTCGACATATTTGACGCCAAAACATAAAACCAGCATTGTGATTACTTCGCAAATCTTGTTCAGGGTCGTAAACGCGCTTTGACACGAATATTGTTTGCGGTATCTTAGCCTCATTATTATCCAAAGTGGTTAAAAGTTGTTATGAATTTAAACATGAGTACAAACCGATATATTCACATGATGCGTTCACAGTTACTTATCGTCAGTAGCCTTGTGATATTTGCCGCCTGTTCCAGTGTTCCTGTAGAACAGCGTAGCGATGTTCGTGATACCTATGAAAATGATAACCGCGCCATTTTTGATTTCAACATGGGCGTTGATACCTATGTTATCGAACCTGTCGCCAGTGAGTATCGCAAAGCAGTACCCGAAGGCGGGCAAACGGCTATTGCACATCATTTGGCATGGGCTGGATTACCATCCACGGCAATCAATTCCACCTTGCAAGGTAAATATGAAAATGCTGGACTTGCCGTTCTGAGTTTCGCCATTAACGGGTTGACGCTGGGATTTATTGATCTGATGGGAGACGATGCAACACCCATTCATAAAGAAGATTTTGGACAGACACTTGCCGCCGCCGATATTGAAGAAGGTTCGTATCTGATGGTGCCTTTTCTGGGGCCGCATACTACACGCAGCCTGACCGGACGCGTTGTCGATATGGTGTTGAACCCCTATTCAATTCTGGACGCTGGAGCCCCTTTACAGACATGGCAGACAGCACGCATACCAGCAACGGCTGTATCCTTCCGCGCAGCCAATTTCGAAGCAATCAATGACGTGAAATATAATGCGCTTGATCCATATGCGCGAACACGCTCGGTCTATTACCAGCAACGTAACGGGTTGCTTGGCGATCAACTACGCGGCGATGGCGCATCATCAGTCGATGACGAATTTGAAGATTTCTTTGGAGATGATGGGTAATGACAAGACGTTTCTTTAGCAGAATTTTTGTTATCTTTGCGGTGTTTTTTGCTATGTCTGCATCAGCCTTTGCCGACAATCAAGTTGGAAAAGCCGAAGCCCATATCGACAATATGATGCTGGATTTGCAAGGGTTTCTTGATAATGATTCAGATGATATTGAAAAGCGCAAAAAAAATGTAACCTATCTTTTAGATGCCTATTTTGACCTGCCGCTAATCGCCCGGTTTTCTGCTGGTGCTTATTGGCGCAAAGCCACACCAACCGAACGCCAGACATATACCGATATCATGCGACAGGTCATGATTGGCACAGTTGTGCGTAACTTTGACCAGCTGTCTGGGCTAGAATACACAGCTGCAAAAAGCACAGCAAAAGGCAAAAAGCTGGTGCTTGTTGGTGGCATATTTACGGATAAAGCCAAGACCAAAGAACCCGTTGCCATTAGTTGGCGTGTGACAACGCCTGAAGATGGAGCTGCAAGGGTTATGGATGTTGAGATTGAAAATATCTCGATGCTGGTAACGCAGAAAAACGAAAATATTGCAATCATTCGCAAGAATCAGGGCAATTTTTCAGCCCTGATTGATACCATGCGCTCTAAAATCAACGAATAATGACCCGATATGCCGCCTAGACTAGCGGCTAATTGGTTTATATTTGATACGTGTCGGACGCTCTGCATCGGCACCTAGACGGCGTTTTTTATCGGCTTCATAAGCTTCGTAATTGCCCTCAAACCACTCAACATGGCTATCACCTTCAAATGCCAGAATATGCGTTGCAATCCGGTCAAGGAACCAGCGGTCGTGGCTGACCACCACCGCGCAACCAGCAAATTCATCCAGCGCTTCTTCCAGCGCGCGCAACGTATCGACATCCAGATCATTTGTTGGTTCATCAAGCAGTAACAGATTAGCCCCGCTTTTGAGCATTCGCGCCAGATGGACACGGTTTCGCTCACCCCCAGACAGCTGCCCGACATGCTTTTGCTGATCGCCACCTTTGAAATTGAACTGGCCAACATAAGCCCGCGACGCCATCGTCCGCTTGCCAAGCGCAATCTCGTCTAGCCCGTCGGAAATGACTTCCCAAACGGTTTTGTCATTCGGCAGCGCGTCGCGTGACTGATCTACATAACCAAGCTTGACCGTATCGCCGACAGTAAATGTACCAGCATCAGTGGCTTCGACGCCGGTAATCATTTTAAACAATGTTGTCTTACCTGCACCGTTCGGGCCAATCACCCCAACAATACCCCCAGGCGGCAACCGGAATGACAAATCATCAATCAGCAAGCGTTCACCAAATCCCTTTTGGATACCCTCGGCATTGATAACAATATCGCCAAGACGGGGGCCAGCTGGTATCGTAATGCGGGCCGTATCGGTTTGGCGTTGCTGGTCTTCGGCAAGTAATTTTTCATAGGCGTTGATGCGGGCTTTTGATTTCGCCTGACGTGCCTTTGGCGCTGAACGCACCCAGTCAAGTTCGCGTGACAATGACTTAACACGGGCATCATCCGCTTTGCCTTCTTGTTCCAGTCGTTTATGCTTTTGCTCAAGCCAGCCCGTATAATTGCCTTCATAGGGAATACCTGCACCGCGATCAAGTTCCAGAATCCAACCCGCAACCTCATCCAGAAAATAGCGATCGTGGGTAATGGTGACGACGGTACCCGGAAAATCATGCAGAAATTTTTGCAGCCATGATACGGATTCGGCATCAAGATGATTTGTTGGTTCGTCAAGCAACAGCATATCTGGTGCACTTAGCAACAATTTACACAAGGCGACACGGCGCTTTTCACCACCTGATAGTTTGGTCACATCGGCGTCACCTGGCGGTACACGTAACGCGTCCATTGCAATCTCGGCCTTGCGTTCAAGATCCCAACCGTCAATCGCATCGATTTCTTCCTGCAATTCGGCCTGTTCGGCGATCACCGCGTTCATTTCATCATCGGTCATTTCTTCGGCGAACTTGGCACTCACTTCGTTAAAGCGATCAACAAGCTCTTTGGCGCGCCCCATACCAGATAGCACATTGCCAGTCACATCCATGCTGGCATCAAGTTCGGGTTCCTGAGCCAGATAGCCAACTTTAATACCATCGGCAGCCCATGCTTCACCCTGAAATTCGGTCTCTATACCGGCCATAATGCGCAACAAGGTTGATTTACCCGCACCATTCAGGCCAAGCACGCCAATCTTGGCCCCTGGTAAAAACGACAAATTGATGTTTTTCAACACTTCCTTGCCGCCAGGCCACGCTTTGCTAAGACGGCTCATTACGTAAACATACTGATGGCTGGACATGCTTCACCTTTGATCTGAAATGCAGGGTACCGATGCTTGTAGCATCCGGCGTTTATATTACTGAGCCATGTTTTATCGGGTTTTATGGCAAAGCACCAGATATGATCGCCAGCTTTCTGCATAAACGCCTTTATATCAGCTTGAATAACAGTATAAACAGGGGTTATCTGTGGTTGATAAAGGCGTGATTTTGTAGCTTAATGTCAACGCATTACGGCTGATTGTGCTAACTTGTAACGAATGCAGTGAAAGTTTTACCAATGGTGTCTCATGTCCCAGCTTTAGGCATTTTACTGGATTTGCTTTTCGGCATCCTGATGTGGGCTAGCTGTGCACAATTTCTAATGACCATTTTCGTCAATGAAGACAGTAAATTCATGTTGTTAGGCATTGTCAGAAAGACCACATCTGGCGCGTTATTTGTTGTGCGCTATATCGCACCTTCATTTCTGGTGAACAAAGTGATGCCGCTTTATCTGGCTTTTGTTCTGTTCATTTTGCGCTTTTATGCTCTACCTGCGATCCTGACATATGACGTGGTCAGTTTCAGCGCGATGCCGCTTGAAGCCCTTATAAAAGGCGTTTTCATTGATTTTGGCTTGCTATGAAATGACGTGATGATGTTACAAAGCGCGGGATGATTGTTCTTAATCGGCAATCACGGTCATTTTCTGCGTAACGCGACCTGTTCCATCAACCCGCCAGACCATTTGCCCTTTATCATTTTCCAATACAATCAGCATATCGCCTTTATCTGCGTCACTAGCGCTAATGATGCGCGTATCTGCTGGCACTACAAATTCGATTTCAGTTGCCTCTTTAACGGCATTGGCAGCTGTCATGCGAGAATAAATAGTAACAATGATTGTAACCAATGCCGCCACGATCAGCACCGCCATAATAACGCTCATTGTCTTGATTAATCCTAGATGCCCGATCACCGCAGATGGCATTTCAGCATTCATATCTGCAGTTTTTATGTCAATTTCGGCGTCTTGATTTGTATTGCCAGTCGATTTTGCGTTATTGTCCGCCATCATGAATCACTCGCACCCTAAACAATCAGTTACCTTGTCAATCACCGCACCGGCCGACATAGCCGCACAGCGGATCGACAAATTTTTGGCCAACCATCTAGATGATGATGGTCAGTCTTTGTCACGAAGCCGGATCAAGGCGTTAATCCTTGATAAACGACTTCTTGAAGATGGCCGAACCTTAGCTGATCCCTCAAGCACGGTCAAACCCCTGTGCGCATATGCGCTGGAATTGCCGCCGCCTGTTGATGCCACTCCAAAAGCCGAAGCTATTCCGCTTGATGTGCTGTATGAAGATACGCATATCATCGTGCTGAACAAGCCTGCTGGCATGGTGGTGCATCCCGCGCCAGGATCGCTGACCGGTACATTGGTCAATGCGTTGATTGCCCATTGCGGCGACAGCCTGACAGGCATTGGCGGGGTTATGCGCCCAGGTATTGTTCATCGGCTGGATAAGGACACATCGGGTGTCATGATGGCGGCCAAAACCGACAGTGCGCATCATACGCTGACCAGCATGTTTGCCGCGCATGATCTTGACCGCCGCTATCACGCGCTGGTCTGGGGTACCGGTGTCGAACGTGACGGTGTTATCGATGCCCCGCTTGGTCGTTCGCCCCATGACCGTAAAAAACAGGCGGTAAATCAACGCGGACGCCATGCCATCACCCATTGGCGTGTCATGCGCACCTTGCCGCCCTTTGGCAGTCTGGTCGAATGCACATTGGAAACGGGCCGCACGCATCAGATCCGCGTGCATATGGCGCATATCGGCTATCCCGTGATTGGCGACCCGCTTTATGGCCGTGCCCCGCGCGCCGGACAGATGCCCGATACCCGGGCGCGAACCGGACTGGCACAAATGCGGACATTTAGCCGACAGGCACTTCATGCCGCACATCTGGGGTTTGAGCATCCGATAACAGGCGAAGCCATGGCATTTACCACGCCAATACCCGCAGATATGGCCGCGTTACAGACAATCATGGAAGATACTGTCGCTATGCGTGCAAAAGGCATTTAGTATCTCTTAAATTAAGACATGATTGAAAAATACTTTTGCCAAAAACTGCCTTAATCCGGCCCTCTTTACATGTATAATTGCGATAACTACATATATTGAGACATGAATATTACTAGGCGATGCCCCCGCAACAGGAGACATAAATGGCTACAATAGCATCAAAGCCTAAATCAACCATGCCGGTTCTTAGCCCTGACGGTAATCTGTCGCGCTATCTGGAACAAATCCGCGCTTTCCCCATGCTTGAGCCAAAGCAGGAATATATGCTGGCCAAAGCGTGGAAGGAAAAAGGAGATGTTGATTCCGCGCATCAGCTGGTCACCAGTCATCTGCGCCTAGTTGCCAAAATTGCGATGGGCTATCGCGGCTACGGTTTGCCTGTTGCCGATCTGATTTCCGAAGGCAATCTGGGCATGATGCATGCGGTCAAGAAATTTGAGCCCGAAAAAGGCTTTCGCCTTGCCACCTATGCCATGTGGTGGATCAAGGCCGCGATTCAGGAATATATCCTACGCAGTTGGTCGCTGGTGAAAATCGGCACAACCGCTGGTCAGAAAAAGCTGTTTTTCAACCTCCGCCGTATCAAGGGCCAGATTCAGGCCATTGACGAAGGCGATCTGAAACCCGAACAGGTGACCTATATCGCCGATGAATTGAATGTCACCGAAGCCGAAGTGATGTCGATGAATCAGCGCATGGCTGGTAATGATCGGTCGCTGAATGTGCCGCTTAGCCGTGATGGTGAAGGCACTGGCGAATGGCAGGACTGGCTGGAAGATGACACGATCGATCAGGAAACCAGCTTTGCCGAGCATGAAGAATATTCGGCCAGAGCCAATCTGATGATGGATGCGATGAAGGGGCTGAACGAGCGCGAACAGCGTATTCTTCAGGCACGTCGGCTTGCCGAACCACCTTTGACGCTGGAAGACCTTGCTGGTGAATTCAATGTCAGCCGCGAGCGCATCCGCCAGATCGAAGTGCGCGCCTTTGAAAAATTGCAAAAAGCCGTGCGCGACAAAGCCAATGAGCTTAAATTACTACCTGCGCAAGATGACGTCGAACCAGCTTTACTGGGGTAATCGGGGCTGGGATATCGCAATTGCCCGATCACGGTAGCATCTGCATCATGTCCCGATCGATCATGATGTCAATATCACGCAGGATCAGGCGGTGAACTTCGGTTTCCAGATAAAGACAATCGGTTAAAGAACCCGGATCGGCATTCTGACACCCATGCCTCAAAGCATAAAGCGCGAGCATCCGGCCAGCCTCATCCTGTTCGCATAGCGGCAGATGCACCCCCTCGGCGGCGCGATAGGCGCAATAGTCGTCAAAGCTCATTTGCACGTCATCATTGTATAAGCCCGATGTACACCCTATCAGCCCACCCGCCATCATCAGCATAATCATCACCGTGATCGGTGCCAGCATCCGCGCATTGCGGGCGAAGATACGACCTGCGCCGATCCGGCCAAGCCAAGCCAGCCGATTTTGCCAAGCCAGCCGATATTGGTGATGCGAAATATATCTGCCTTGCCGCATGATGCCCCCGCGCATATCGCTTCTGGCGACCCGAAGGCAAAGGCGGTGCATGTAACCCGATCATGAAAATGGCCACCCTGGTATCAGGCCGGCCACAACACAACTTTACTTCTATGACATGCATATCAGCGAAGTTCCTGCTTATTCCCCAGAGGGTATTTTATTCAGCAGGCGACCCGACAAGGGGTCGCTAATACGCATATCTAGAAGTCGTGCTTGTGGCACCTCAACCATACGAAGCGACCCATTGGATGGCAAATCCGGTGTCGCCTTGGCATGAATATTCAGGATTCATGCGGGATTGCGGCCAGCCGACTTCACATCAAAAGGTTAATTTGAGCATTAATTTACTCAACTCAGTCCGCAGAATGGCACCATTAACCATTTGTTAACACCCCTCACGCTATGGTGATGGGGTTAGGCACGAAATTGAGGGGTTGGGCGATGGGAATTCAAGACATGCAACTTGAAGATTGGATTAATATTGGAATGATATTGGCACCATTTGCGATTATGTATTTTCCACACAATAGAGAAAAATGGACTAGGTCAATTGCGGATAGTAATTGGATACTCCCGTTCACATATTTGATCCTGTTTTTATTTGTCCACTTCGCTCTGATCAAGCACGGTGTTTATGAAGATAAGATCAAGAAGTGGCAAGATGTGTTCAAAGAGCCGCATTCAACATCCATAATGATTGGTGCGGCGATAGCACCAGCCTTTGCAATTCTGGGGCTACTGTATGCAAACAGGCGATATAAGCTTGCGTCAGAGCAGATCACTTTACAAACCACAACAATGGATCAACAGCGTTTTTATGATGCGGTCAAACTTTTAGGAGATGATAGGGAGTATTTGCAACTAGGTGCGCTAAATGCGATCAGACAGATTTGCACAAAAAATAATATTTCATTCTTTGAAGAAGTTCGTCAGATTTTACGAGGGTTTTTGAGCGAAAATACAAATCAAATAACATCACCTGAAACTGACAGATATTTAACTTCATCACTTAAACCAATTTCAATGGTAGGTAATCTAGCTTTCAATACCTTGATTGACATACTTCATACGCAACAACATCAAAAAGGAGAGTCTGAAGGACGTGAACAAATGGAAGGCTTTGCGTTTATAAATCTTAAAATTGATCGGCTTTCCACTCTTAAATCAATCCAGTTTTCAAATTGTGATATGCGACAAAGTAGCTTTTGTGAGGCCACCCTAGATGATGTTGTTTTCATAAAAGGGCACATAACTCCAGAACATCCCAGAGGCTCTCCTCCTCCAGACCTTTCTTTCGCAGATTTTACTGCTACTAAGTTTAAAAATTGTATTTTTATGAATGCTGATATTTCTGGTGCCCAGTTTCTTGGGTCGTCCGGACTTAAAGAAAAGGATTTAGGAAGTTGTTTTTACTCAAATGAGCACCCACCAAAAGGCCTGCCAGATGGCCTTTTATTGAGGTTTCCGTATTCAGAGGTGACTAGACAAGTCTGCACACCAGAAGAGCTTGACCAATTTTTGGCAAACCACCCTCATTTCACAAGGCATACTTTTTTGGATCATGGCCAAAAAGTCGAGGGTGTAAAAATTGATCTCTCAAAAGCAGTAAATGAAGATGATCCCATAGAAACATTAAGAACTATAATGGGTAAGCCTGTGAATACCTAACCCCTAGCCCACAAACGGGTCGCGCATCAGGATCGTATCGTTGCGTTCGGGGCTGGTCGATACCAGTCATTGGCGGAATTGCGGGGTGACAAGATGAAGGCCATCATTGCTCAACCACATTGAAATGCCAGTGTTTTGCGCAATTTATGAATCGCGATAAAATTCAGTAAATTTGAATTTCGGCATGATAGTCGCCAATAGACCATAAAAACCGATACAAAAAGGAGGTAGAATTTGATGTTTAAAAAATCGAAACAAGCAACCAAAACTATCAATATACCGTACAGTGAATATGAAGCCTGCGCTTTTTATGCGCCGTCAATGGATTTTATCGAATTCATGATGGTTGACGATATTGCCGTTGAAAGACGAATAGATGAATATCTGACGCTGATTTACGATCTAGAACGCGTCAATGTTATTGGTTTCAAACTCAAGGGCTTAAGGCATTTTTACGATGAAGTTCTTTTACCTCAAATTAGCGACCTTGATGAGGACGACTTTCTTCCCCTGATGGAAATTTTTAACGAAATAGTGGCTCTGCGCGGCCCAGAAATTTGTAAAAACATCAATGAAGAAGCTTATGACGAGGTAAAAAATATGATGAACGAAAACGACATCAAAATGACCGTAGGTGAATTACAACGTGTAGCGGCCTAATTTGCCGATGTTGCGGCACTGCTTTGCATCCGCATTAAGACCCTACCAAGGGCCACTGGCCATAAGTTGATTACAAAATTTGGCCAGTGCTGAAAGGCCCCGCTTATATGTGGGGTCTTTGTCTTTGCGCATATTGTCAGATAGCTAGCCTGTGAATACCTAACCCCTAGCCCACAAACGGGTCGCGCATCAGGATCGTATCGTCGCGTTCGGGGCTGGTCGATACCAAGGTCACGGGCGTGCGGGTCAGTTCTTCGAGACGGCGGATATATTTGACCGCATTCGCTGGCAGGCTTGCCCAATCGCGAGCACCTTGTGTGCTTTCATGCCAGCCGGGCATTTCCTCGTAAATTGGTGTACAGGCCGCCTGTGCGCCCGCATCGGCGGGGAAATGATCCAGCTCGATAACACTGCCATCGGCTTGTTCCAGCTTATAGCCAACACAGATTTTCAACACATCGAACCCGTCCAGCACATCCAGCTTGGTCAAGGCCATGCCGGTAATGCCTGCCACGGCATTTGCCTGACGCACCATGACCGCATCGAACCAGCCACAACGGCGTTTGCGCCCTGTCACGGTGCCAAATTCGCGGCCACGCTCGCCCATGCGGGTGCCATCATCGCCGAAATCCTCGGTCGGAAAGGGGCCACTGCCCACGCGGGTTGTATAGGCCTTGGTAATGCCCAGAACGAAACCAATGCTGGTCGGTCCGGTGCCAGAGCCAGTCGCCGCCTGTCCCGCTACGGTATTGCTGGAGGTCACAAAGGGATAGGTGCCATGATCGATATCAAGCATGACGCCTTGCGCGCCTTCAAACAGAACCTTCTGGCCTTTATCGCGCGCCTGTTCCAGTGCGCGCCAGCTTTGTCCGGCATAGGCCATGATCGCATCGCGCATCGCCAGCAGATCATCTTTCATCTGGCTGGCATCAACCAGATCATGTCCACCTGCGGCCAGCCAGACATTATGATGCGCGGCCAAGGCGGTCAGCTTTTCAAGCAGGGTTTCTTCGCTGGCCAGATCGCCAAGTCGCACCGCACGGCGGGCGACTTTATCTTCATAGGCAGGGCCAATACCGCGACCCGTAGTGCCAATTTTGGCATCGCCACGCATCGCTTCGCGCGCTGCATCGATGGCTTTATGCACCGGCAGGATCAGTGCCGCATTTTCCGACACAATCAGGCTGTCAGGGGATATTTCGGCACCTTGTGAACGCAGTAATTCGATTTCGGACAATAGATGCGCCGGATCGATCACCACACCATTACCAATCACCGACAATTTGCCTGGCCGCACAATGCCCGATGGCAATAATGATAATTTATATTCAACCCCGTCGATAACCAACGTATGTCCGGCATTATGCCCACCCTGAAAGCGCACAACAACATCAGCGCGGCTGGACAGCCAATCAACGATCTTGCCTTTGCCTTCATCACCCCATTGGGCACCAATCACTGCAACATTTGACATTAGGTCATCCTTCAGGCTATGCGCGACCTGACCCGCGCGAACTTCGATCATCTTTTGAATGGCAGGTACGCCCGCGACGATATGCCGGACTTTGCCAGCACCCTACATAACATTGCCTTGGCAAGCAGGGCAAGAATACAGGTGCGATTAGCTGTATTACGTGCCTGAATAATGTCTTTTGATAACCATGCGGGAGTGATTGATTGCTATTTTAGCCTATGTAACACGGCCTATTGTTGAAATTGCAAGGCATCAACGCGCACCACCTGTTTTAGCGCGCGTAAATCAGCAAGCATGCTGTTGGGTAACGCGCCATCGATTTCAACCAGCGCAACCGCTTCGCCGCCCACATCACGGCGTCCCAGATGGAAGGTCGCAATATTGACGCCATATTTACCGCATAAGGTGCCAAGATCACCAATAAATCCAGGTTTGTCATAATTGCGCAGATACAAAAGATGCGCGGGAAAGTCCGACTCAACAGCGATATGTTGCACCTCGACAATGCGTGCCTTGTCACCGCCAACCAGCGTGCCGGCAATCGTACGCGTGCCAGAAGCATGGTTGATCGTCACGCGTAGCAAGGTTTCATAATCGCACTGGCGGTCATGACGCACCGTTGAAACGGCGATTCCATTGGCGCTGGCCACCGCCGCGGCATTGACCATATTGACCGATTCCATGACCGGCCCCAGCAGACCTGCCAATGTGCTGGCGACAATTGGTTCCGGATTAAGTACCGCCGCCTTGCCATCAAGTTCAATCGATACTGACTGCAACCCTTGATTTTCAACCTGCCCCAGAAAGCTACCCAACTGGCGGCCAAGGGTCATATAAGGTTTTAGGATAGGCGCTTCTTCGGCGCTGACCGACGCCATGTTAAGCGCATTGGTCACGGCGCCCTTGACCAGAAAATCGGCCATCTGTTCGGCGACCTGTAAAGCGACCTTTTCCTGTGCTTCGGTAGTGCTGGCACCCAGATGCGGCGTGGCCACCACATTTTCCATACCGAACAGGATATTATCCGTCGCTGGTTCACTTTCAAAAACATCTAGTGCCGCGCCCGCAACATGCCCCGTCCCCAGTGCCGCCGCCAAAGCCATTTCATCGACCAGACCACCACGCGCGCAATTCACGATCCGTACGCCCTTTTTGGTCTTGTTCAACGCATCGGCACTGATGATATTGCGGGTGCCATCAGTCAGCGGCGTATGTAATGTGATGAAATCTGCCTGTGCCAATAATTCGGCCAGCTCGACCTTTTCAATGCCCAGCCGCGTTGCATTTTCAGGTGTCAGATAAGGGTCATAGCCCATCACCCGCATTTTCAGCCCTTGCGCCCGATCCGCCACAATCGCGCCGATATTGCCACAGCCGATAATGCCCAGCCGTTTACCAGTAATCTCGGTACCCATGAAGCGGGATTTTTCCCACTTGCCAGCCTGTGTCGATTCATTGGCAGCTGGAATCTGGCGTGCCAATGACAATATCATCGTAATCGCATGTTCGGCGGTGGTGACAGCATTGCCGAACGGCGTGTTCATCACCACAACGCCGCGTTTGGTGGCTTCGGGAATATCAACATTATCAACGCCAATGCCAGCGCGGCCAACAACTTTCAAATTCGGTGCGGCATCCAGAATATCTTTGGTCACCTTGGTCGCCGAACGGATCGCCAAGCCGTCATAATCGCCAATGATCGCCGCCAGCTCATCTGGCGACAGCCCAGGCTTTACATCGACATCAACGCCGCGTTCGGTGAAAATATCCGCCGCGCGGGGGCTCAGTTTATCGCTTATCAATACTTTTGGCATGATCTGCCCTTTCATTCATCTTTATCTTATGTGCCAGCAAGCTGGCGTTCATCACTCATTCGTCTTGTTTGTTAATATTAGCTGGTTACGCCGCGTCGATATGGCGGGCGCGGACAGTCTCATATGCCCAATCCAGCCATGGCATCAACGCCGCTAAATCACTTGTTTCAACCGTGGCGCCTGCCCAGATACGCAAACCGGATGGCGCATCTCGATACGCACCAATATCAAGCGCAACATCTTCTTCGGCCAATAACGTCTGAATGTCGGTGGTGATCGCTTTCTGCGTGGCGGCATCGGCATTCGCAAACCAGTCATCGCTGATCGATAATGTCACCGAGGTTGGCGACACAGTCGCTGGATTTTGTGCCAGAAACGCAAAATGTGACGTGGTTTTAATCCAGTCATCGATCACGGCAAAATTGGCATCAACACGTGCAATCAACCCCTCAAGTCCGCCTACTAATTCAGTCCATGTCAGCGCATCATGCACATCATCGATCACCAGCATTGACGGGGTATTGATCGTGGCACCATCAAACAGCGCCTTGTCGAATACGCCTTTTTTAGTCATCCGGAATAATTTCGGCATCGGCCATGGCGGGCTATAGCTCTCTAGCCGTTCGACCGCACGCGGCGACAGGATAATGACGCCATGCGCCCCCTCACCACCAAGCACCTTTTGA
>Ga0233444_10003093_pt1 | contig 16793 bp, 17 predicted proteins | sample SI_124_October20_6_FD_182792 | JGI IMG/M metagenome (GOLD analysis project Ga0233444, IMG submission 182792) | Seawater microbial communities from Saanich Inlet, British Columbia, Canada - SI_124_October2016_10_MG | ecosystem: Environmental > Aquatic > Marine > Inlet | place: Canada: British...
GATATGTTAGCATTTGCATAGGCATTTGCAGAAGAATGTGCATGAGAACCTCCCAATTGTCTTCTGGCCGCTTGCCCCCAAACAATATAATTATTACCTCTATTTGGCCATTCACTGTGTCTCATAACATTGCCTTGTCTAGGAACTCTACTAGCGTCACCAGAAACCTGTCCTCTATATCTTAATACCGAATCGTTTCTAATTGAGTTACCGTTACCACTTTGTCTTCTTACATAGTCATTTCTGTTAGCAGTACTGCTAATATAAAGACTATTTGTATTGCTTCTTTGTTGTCTTGATATTGTTGCATTAATTCTTTGGTTGCCAGTATGTAAATCAATATTAGCACTAACAACTCGATGCACATGTGCAGGTATATTTGCACTAGTTATAGTATGATTGCCAGTGTTTGCGGCCGCATTAACATCATAGTTACCAGCATTAGAGTTATAATTTGCACTAATGCTATGATTACAGGTAATATTAGATACGACATCCAAACTTAATGGTTCTGATCCAGAATTTTCTGTACCACTAGTTTGACCTAAAGTTCCTTGTGTACCACCAACTGGCGTTCTTCCTTGTAGATTTGGCAACTTAAAATCTGTTCCAGAATTAGCACCATATGGAAATGTACTTCCATCATTAGTTAACGTTTCATACAGTGCTTTATAAGTAACCTGACTTACTGAAGATCCATCGCATTCAAGATAACCTGAAGGAATATCTCCAGTTACTACAATAATTGTCCCTACAGGATTATAAACGTGGTTAGTACTAGTTTTCATCTTAATACTTGATATAAAATCTTAATTGGGAATGTTTGTCAACCGTAGTTGCTGAATCAGGAGTTCCATTTACATTTACTGCAAAATTTTGATTTGAACTTGAACCTAAAGCTATACCAGTTACATTAACTTCACCACTAACACTCTGTATTGATGTTGTTATAGCATGATTATGAGCAACATTACCACCTTTCTTAGATATCCCAGAAGTGCCACCAGAATCAGAACTCCAATACCAATTTCTATATTGTCTTAATGCACTACCACCTGATGATCTATAACCACCATTATTGTTACTATTTCTTGCCATTCTTTCTTGAGTATGGTTATGTGCCGGCCATGTACGCATTGTCATTTGCACGGCAGTAATAGAAGGAGTATTGTTAAGAGTAGGTGTTCCACTATAATTAGCATTCCCTAACCCTGATGTATTAACAGATGTCTCTAGGTTTCCAGAAACTGAAGCAGTACTACCACTTAGACTACCACTTTTATTATTATTTCTATTAGTGGTTTCGTCTGCATTACTCAACTGTGACCAATTAGCAGAGGTTGCACCTCTCAATACTGCAACATTATCAACATTACTTGTAGATCCCGATAAAGTTGCATTATTTTTACTACCAGCAATGTTATGTAAATTAGGAACCTTGAAATCACCTGATCCAGATCCACCATATTTAGTGCCAATGACATTAAACAGTGCAGTATATTCTGGATTGCTACCAATATCCAGAGTCTGTCCATCACATAGTAACCACCTATTCTGAGATGAATACTGTGATTCAGGATCCTCCGTCATAGATTTAATAGTACTAACAATAGTACCTGGTGGACTATCACCTATTTTTTTAAGTCTAAGTGCCATGTTAGATCAAGTGTTAAGTGTTACCCAACCTACGGTTGCGTCTAAGTAAACTAACTGAGCAGTTGCAAATGTAGTATCAAGAATCAAACCGCCTGTATCACCAAGAACTGTACCAGTAATCGTCAAATTATTATATGCAGTTGACGCATTACTTACCACATATACAAAATCACCTGCATTTGCAGAAGGTAAAGGTAGTGTAAGTGGTGCAGTTTGATTGACATATGTAATAGTATTTAGTGCCAAAGTTGCCGCTGCAGTAATAGTTGTAGTTTTCTTTCTTGGGAATACTGTACTATCAATAGTAACTACACCAGTGGCAACTGTCAGTGTATTTGTTCCACTAATTGATACTGAGTTATTAAATGTTGCAGTACCATCAAATGTTGATGCACTATCTACCTCTAGAGTACCAGCAATTAAAGTGTTACCACTATCACCTTTAACAGAGAATACATCGGCAGATGTATTACTACGAACAACTAAAGCAGTAGAGTTCAGAAGAGCAAACACATTTTGTGTTGCTACTGTCTGTACTGTCTGGTTTGGTTGAAATGCACCTTTGATCTGATAATCATTACCAGTATTACCAGCACTACCTGCATCAGATAGTTTAAAATTGATAGTACCTGGATGAGCAGTACCAGTTGATTTACCAGATGCAATATTTAAAGCAACAGAGGCCTGGTCATCACCACTTGCATTAGAAGTGAAAATCTGTGAGTCAGTTGCTTCATTAGTTACTGACTGGTTAATCCTATATCTAGGACCAGTAATAAACTCTGTTGAGAGTAGAGTATCGACTGTAATATCTGAGTTGGAGTCAATATTCAGACCCCCAATCTGTGTAATTGCCATGGTTTTCTGTTAGAGAGGTAGTTCTAGAATATCGACGAATGTTTCAATATCAAGTGTAGTTGGCAGTGTGATCGCCACTTGATCATTAGTAACTGAATAGTTACCATGTGGAACCTGACGGACACCATTTAAAAAAACAAGAACAGATTCTGCCGTATGATTGGGTGAAATAGTATAGTTTTGAGCACCACCAGATCCTGCAGCAACTATAAATCTACGATTTATATATCTTTGTGTGATAGCATTTGCAGCAATAGCAGATGCATCACCCCTATTAGCAATAGCAGCAGGAACATGACTTGTATGGTCATATGGTCTCAACATGCCATGTTTGCCATCGACCTGAAGATCTTCAGTTACATACTCAGAACCACCAACTTTGAAAGCAAAACTAGTATCAGGATCTGTATCACCAACAGCAACTCTTTTATTAGTATTTGCCTGGTCTGCACCAAATTCTTTGACCTTAAATACATCTGAACCAACTGCACCAAATGGAATCCACTGTGAATTAAGTCTTACCCAACCAAGTGTACCAAATCTATTGGTAAATGTATCCTCAAGATCAATATTGTATGCAATATCTCCATCATTAAATGTCAGAAGGTTTGCATTAGCATATGTTGCAGTAAAATCAGGTTGTGGAGCAGATCCTGACGCCAGACCAGTTGCTTGTTTAACAAGGAATGTTGATCTTGTTTGGGTATCTGTTCCAGCACCTGGTGATGTCCAGAAGTAAGAGAGTTTCTTAGCAAGAATCTCATTATTAGCACTGATAGTATTCTCAAAGGTAACAGGACCAGAGAAGAATGATTGCAGTGTGTTATTAGATCCACCAGTGACAGTTAAACGATCCTCAACAACTAGTTCACCAAATGTTTGAATAGATGCATCTGCCTCACCTACAACATTAAGTTGAGCAACATCTTCATTCGTAACTGCACCAGTAACAGGGTCAATCTTACTATTACCGATGAATAGTTCACCATTAGAGTTCAGACCAGAATAGAAAGCAACTCCTGCCTGTTCTTTAATAGACTGAGAGTATTTAACTTGGTTATCTGTGAGTGTCTCTTCCTGTGAAGATGGGAATGCAGTTGAATAGTTACCTGGACCGAATCCAAGATATTCAAACGTGTGATTACCAGATCTAACTGTTGATGGACGGCGAAGTTCAATATCTTTTTGTTGATCACTGACCAAAGGAATGATCCTTGATTCAATCTCACCAGCACCATTTGCAGCATAGTTTGTAGTAGTATTAGCAATATCGCCATTACTATCTGTCAATATACTTGAAACCATCTTAAGGTCGGTGGTTAAACCACCAGTCCCATAGATGTCAACCAACAACTTACCAATAGACTCCCTAGTAATACTTCTTTGTCTATTTGTAGTATAATTAGCATCACCTTCTGTAGATCTAACTACACCAATCTCAATATTATCTGCAAAAGATGTTGCCTCAAGTGGATTAGATCTTGGGTTATCTCTGTCAAATACAGGATAAACATCCAAGACAGTTTGTGACATCTTTCTATCATCTACCTGACTATCTGTAGGCGTAACAGATGCTATGAGAACTGTCAAGTAATAAACACCATCAGTCTTATTCTGTTCCCATTGTTGAATTTTTTCAATCTCATAGACATAGAAGATATTATTAGCGTTATCTGTCCATGAGTTACCAGAAGCAACTGAGGTCTTTCTTGGTTTTAGAACATATCCACCGATAGGATCTCTAGGTACAATGCTTACATTATTTGGGATAACATACTTCAATCTATAGATTCTATCTCTCAGAGTTCTGAGGTCAGGGCGTCTCTTAATAAATGAAGATCCAGAGAATGAAACTCCAGTTCTAGCATCAACTAATGAACCAGTAACAATATTTGTATAATTATTTGAGTTATTAATCAGTGTAGTAAACAGAGTATTATCTGTTGATTCAGTCTTAATAAACCAATTATTAATGGTAGCATCCCATTGGATTGGGTTGATTGTACCTGTAGATGTTGGAGGGTTATCAACAATCAGTTTAGTTACATTTTGATTATCTTCAATTACTGTAGTGCTATACGATGGCGTAACTTTTGCAGTTGTGGTGACACTACTACCTGCATAGTTAATAAGATTTAGAAACAACTTATCAGGTGTCTCATCTTCATCTTTTCTAGCACCAATCGTGTAACCTTGAACTTTTGATGGTGGTGGAGATGCTGCATCTGTGTATCCATAAAGATACAGTTTTACAAATGTACCACTTGGGGACAATCCAGTACCATTACTCCATGTTCCAGTTGTACCATTATTCTCAATGGTTTTCTCTAGGTCAAGAGACAAATAGTTCAGATTTAGTTCTTCAACGGCATCAATGTTCTTAGGTGGAATAACACCAACAATCTTACCTTGAGAGTCTTTAGTAAATGGTTCTGACTTAAATCCAATAGAACGAATAGCAGTATTACCAAAGTTAGAGTTAGAGTTGGTAATTGACATATCGCCACCAGACTCACATAAGAAGTGATCTGCGAAACCAACAGCAAACACCGAAACTGCCTGGATAAAGGCATCATTAGAAGCACGGATATGTGCCGTTCTCATCCCTTTCTTGAAACGAGATGAACCCTTCAGGTGTGCATCTTGTCCAGCATTAACGTATGATGTACCATCCCATTTTACGAATACTTTATCATCTTTTTGAAGAGAGATGCCCGTAAACTGAGCAACAACCATGGACTTAAATCCAGTTGCCTTAGATCCATCGGCGTGCATACCATTGATGCCCCACGTTGATCTCAACGTCAGGTTAAACATGTATGGTGATGCAGAATCAACTGTATCAATTTCAACTCTTGATTGAATACCAGTATTTGTAGCATCAGCAGCAGGAACTGCCCTCATTTCATATGAGAAAACATCTGCGTTTGAACTTGTAACAACAAAGGAACCATTATACAGATCAGAGTCAACAGAGGCAGAACCTTCTCTAGCACCAGAAACGTTAACAACTGTACCAACTGAGAATCCATGATTTAGTGGCAATCCTTGCGTGTCAACAATGGCAACTGTTGCACGTTTACCACTCCTAGTAATTCTGGAAACTTGGAATGTATCAGAGATAGGACCAACAATTCTGTTTTCTTCGATTCTTGGTTGCAACTGGTCAGTAGATGTTGTACCAGTAGTATCAGGAATATCAGTAAAGGCAATAGAAATCTTTTTATAATAGAGTTCTAAATCTGGTAGATCTGCATACTCAAAGCATGTCAGTTTATGGTGTGAATACTGTGGTTGAATAGTTGTAGAAATACTAGCATCATAGTATACACCAATACTATGACCATCAAAGAATGAGAACTGCCAGAAATAACAACCACCAGTTACTCTGAAGATTGCAGTTTTATTTTGTTCAGTGATTCCAGCATCCGTATTTGCATATGGATAAGGAACAAACTTAGGAATAAGTTTTGTTCGCCTTAGATCCATACCAACGATGGAACAACCTCTAGGAACAATAACTCCTCCGTCAACAGAGTTGTACTTATAAAGATCATTTGAAGGATCTAAGATATCAAAGTTTGATGAATCACTCAGGACAGGAACTTCTGTATTAAGAACATCTTCTGCTCTACCTGGACGATTATCAATGATATACTCTGAGGGATGAAGAAGAATAGTAAAGGCATCAAATTCATCATTTCCTCTACCACCACGGTAAGAGAATCTTGCCACTTCAAGAAGTGCTCTCTGAAGTGATTTGAAAGGTCTTAGAGGCGAATTACCTCTATTGTCAACAGCATCAGAAGCATCGAAATCATCTGGGTTGACGTAAATAATACGTCCAGTTCTGGACGTAATTATATTTTTAAGTCTTGTAAGTGACATAGCTTTTAATTAGAGTGCTTCTTCAAATCCGAGGAGAGTAAATGCGATATCTGTCGTACTAGCAGAGTTTACAAGTACACTTTGTTCTGGACCAAGAATAATTCCAGAGAATTTTTCAGAGGATGCAGCAGCAAGTGCATTTGCCTTGAATATATAACTTTCATTGGAAACTACAGATGTAACAGTGGCAAGAGCAAAATCTTGATTACTGTTATTATATAGTAAAGTATCAGAAGCAACAGTATTAAGCGAATCAAATTCTAAAACTTTCAATACTGGATCTGAAAACTTACCAATAGTTTTTGCACTAATACTAGACCCAGTAACGTTACTAATCGTGAAAGTATTACCATTCAAACTGAGGTCATTGTTCGTGGTAGGAAGTGATCCTCCCTGAACATCATATAGAAGCAGTGCATTATTTGTTCCAGTAAATGCTGAACTTCCAGTAGTACTAAGGACATTACTGATATTACCTGTATATGCTGAAGCACCAAAGTAATAAGTATCAGAAGTTGAACTATCAATACCAAGGTACATTTTACCATCACTTCCTGCTGCACCAACTCTTAAAACACTGGTAGTATCCAGATTATCACCAATCAAACTAGGATCAGTGTAGATATCAAATCCGTTAGTAATACTAGAATCACTAATATCGATGACTAAAAGGTTTCCATCTCCAGTAGTAAAACCTTCAAATAGTTGGTTGGTCGTGTTATCAAATAATGCAGGAGCAGCAGTAACAGTTACTGCAGCGACAGTTGCAACAGCACTAGTTCCCTTTGTTGAGTTATCTAATGATTCTGCAGCGGTAAAGTTTCCAGAAGTCATTTCCAGAACCAAAGTAATATCGGCCGAACCACCAGGATCGCTAATACCTTTAACAGTACCGTTATCACCATTAGCATCTGCCAACTGATCGTCAATTTCAATAGCACCAGCAGCAAAAGTAGATACTGTAATTTTATCTACGGATCGTTGGTCTAAAGTAAATGAATTAGTAGTATATGCTTCAAAAACCTTTGCAACTTTTGCAGTAATTCCAGTAGGAGTAGACGTACCGTTCAGAAGAAAAGTTACAGTATCATCTGCATCAACGTCTGTATCTAAATTGCCACTAGATGTTGTTAATGTAATGACAGAATCGCTAAGAATTTTACCAACTACATTGTTAAAATTACCCGCATTTGCTGTATTTGATGAAAGAGTTACTACTCTATCATAATCACGAACTGCTACATCATAGGTATCAGCACTAGATGCATTATTATTGTTTGCTATCAATGAACATGAAGCAAGTTTATCTATCGGTGCTTTGTATAGAACCGTATTGTCAGATGGTACTGACTGACCAAGAATACCAGACATTTGTCTTTAATCTCCTCTTAATTGAATGAACTGTAAAAATAACTTCTTAATCGAATACCACCCTTCAAGGACTTAGCATCGACACTACCATCAACTTTTACATTAGAACTGATGGTTGCGAGGTTGGTAGCCTCATTTGTTCCTATAATAGTTATATCTTCATCACGAACTTTTAATGTACGTGTTGAAGAATTAGCAAGATAATCAAGGTTAAAATTAACTCTCTTACTATTCACATAATCTTTAAAGAACAGTTGATTTGATTGATCTACTGCAGCAAGTGCTCCACCATCAGTGGGAACAATAAATGTTCTTGCCGCCTCAGCATATGTCCAATCAAGAGTAACTATCTTAGCAAATGTTGCATCACCAAGAGTAGAATGTAATGCACCATCAAGAGTTACATTACCACTCGTATCTTCTGCAGAACCAGTGATCAATACCCCAGTATGATCAGGCAATTTATTAACTCTATTAGCAGTAAGTTCTGTTAAGTTGAGTTCTGTAGTGAATGTCTTTCCAACATTAACTAGTGTAGGTTGTTTAATCCTGCTTGTCAATAAGTCAAGATCTTCATCATTATCTAAAGAGATAAGAGTTGAAGATACGTCAGCATTTTTTAGTTCAGGGAACTTAAGTGTGATCGTAGTATCAGCAGGAATATTGGAGTAATCAAAATCGACCTTTTGAGTACCACCGAGTGTATTTGAAAGAATAACATCAGCAAGAGTTTTATTTGAACACTCCTGTGTAGTTTCTTCCATTACAAGAACAGAAGGATCAACTGAGTTAATTGAAATACTCTGTGTTGTAGTTGGGAATGTTACATACGCAGCGGCAGATGGTAGGTCAATACCAACAATGTTTACTGCGTTCTGTTGTACCTGAGGAATACCATTAGTAACAGAATAAAGACCGAATGAACAATTACCAAAGGACTTGTTTAAAATATCCTGTGATGTTACTCTTCCAGCAAAATCATCTCCATCAGCAAGACCAATAATAAAGTTTCTAGAGTCGTCTGCATTGCTCCAGACAACACCTTTATCTACATTATTAATATCAGTATTATAAAATTCAATACTGAAGTTTACATCACCAGATGCAGTCTCTGTAAATATACTTTTGTCTGCACCTTCAACTTGAATAAACTTATTCTTAATTGCCTGTCCAGCAGTTCTATCATCAAGCAATTCTGACTGAGAATCACCATCATTTGTTTCTGGTAGATAGAACTTAAAGGCAGTAGTTGTCCTCTCTTGTTGTGACTCATTAACAAGAATAGATGCACGAATTAATGTGCTACTAATACCTTGATTATTTGAATACAGAATCAGATCATCATCTTCAATCGTGATGGTCTTGTTTGTCAATGACTGAAGTGATGTTTCAGATACCAATTCATCTGATGATGACGTAATAATTGGTAGATTGAATGTCTTTAGAACTGCATTAGTTCCATCAGACTCAATCAATCCAGCATCAATACGAGCAGTAACAAGACTATCAGTATTATTCTTAATATCAAATAAATTATCTTGTACTGTTAGAGTGGTAGTAGCACCAAATCTAACTCTACCACCGATAGGTGTATTGAATACTAAATCATATGTTGCTGGTGGATTTACTCCACCAATAATTGGTGCTACATTAATCTGGAACCCTGTTTCACTAGTACCAGTACCATGCGCCTCAAGACCAAAGTCATCGAACGAGAGTCCGATATACTCAGTATCACCTACAGCCTTCCTATAAAATCCAGTTTTAGATGCACCAGAAAAAACCATTCCAGGAGCATCTTTAGTGCCAGAACTGATGCCAAGGAATACCTGACTAACAGTTAGCTTTCTATTTTTGTTCAGAGGATCAGATTCAAGAACACATGGGAAAAAGATATCAGCATTAACATCAGAGTTCTGAATTGCATCCAACTGAGAAAATTTAATCTGATTTGCCACGCGAATCCTCTAATTGAATTTCCTTACTCCTCTATTTATAAAGGATAGTATTGCCATAGCACAGAATATCGATGTCAACATCATCAAATAATTTTTTTGCCTCACTAATAGTCCCAGCAATAGGTTTACCTGCAAGATTGAGGGATGTGTTCAATAAAACAGGTACATCTGTAATATTATAAAACTCTTTTAACAGACTATAAAGCATACCATCTTTTACTGTTTGAATACGACAAGTTCCATCAACATGAGTTACAGATTCAATTGATTTATCCTTTACTGGTACGGCATGTAACATATATGGAGTTTCAGTCTCCCAATAAAAATAATCTGAGACATGTTCTAACATGACTGCTGCACCAAATGGTCTATAGTTCTCTCTCTTCTTAACTCTCTCATTAAGAATATCCTTTCCATTCCATATAGTGGGATCCATAAGAATAGATCTATTACCTAATGCTCTTGGACCAACTTCTCCATTACCCTGGTACATAGCAACAATCTTACCTTTCGATAACAAAGATGCAATAGTTTTTAATGTTTCATTTGTTGGTGTTTCTATTGGTGATTCATCAGACTGAGAAAAAGGAAAGTTCTCAAACTTAAACTCATTAGATACAACTCCAAGAGCACCAATAGATAACCCACAATCATTTGCATGTGGAGGAATTACAAGATTATTATATACTTTCGATAATTTATAATTTAACAATACATTCTGTGCCAGTCCACCAGTAAAACTTACTGTCGCATCTATTGGTACATATTTTAGTACCCAATCTATAAACGCAGACTCTACCCATTCTTGAAATGCCATTGCAATATCAACTGGTTTATAATTATCAAGATGTTGCAAAACATGTTCTATTGAAGGACATGTATCTAAAGTATATCCAGCATAAAGAAGTTCATAAATTTCTTTAGAACGTTCTACACTTCCAAATGACTGGAACCCCATTACTTTTCCTGCAATGTCTAAACCATTTTCAGCATGGATACCACAAAATTTACCAAGGCCTTCAAACTCCAAACAAACACTTTCACAGTCGTGTCTACTGAGTCTTACTATTCTCTTATCATTATGAAAGATAGAGGCATGAACTCCACCATTACCAACACCATCATAAACAACAGAATACTCTGTAGGTTGAGACACAGGCCATATACTATTTGCATGTGCCCAATGATGTTCTACCCATATAGTTTTTACAGGTAGACCAAAAATATTTTGACCAGACTCATATGATAGAACTTTTTCATCTAGAAAAATACGAACATTAGTAGGATCATCAACAACTTCTACAATTAAATCTAACTCATCTGGATCAATATTAAATTCATCAAATATTTCTGTTGGTTCATATGGATCTAATTTAATTTCAAGCATAGGATAGTATCCATAGTGCTTGATTCCATGTTTTCTTTCTGGTTGAAAATATCTAACAGTTTGACCATCATAATAACAAAAGTTAGAATCATGATCTTCATGTTTATATGTTAAAATTTTCATACATTTGCAATATTTCGGATAGTGCTAGGTGCTTGTTCAAACCAATCAAACAAATTAACATTAAAAGAAATAGTAATCCTCTTTGGATAAGTTTCATCAGTGAACATTTCCATCTTAGGTTGTTCTGGAGGAAATGGTCTTAATACTCTATGCTTCATCCAAGATGGGAATAAAACAAGATCACCACTATTGACTATTGGTTCTTCTTCTGCTTTAAAGAAACTTGGAAGTCCTTCATGTTCATTCTCAGCAACTTTTGGATATGCCATGTATAACATATCTTCAAATGGATTGATAAATCTAAATGCACCATGAATCTCTCTATCATAAGAAAGAAAGTACACTCCAGACAATTCAGATCCTATATGACTATGAGTTTCTTGATAATGATCTTTTCCATATGAATTGTACCAAGTTCCAATAGTATAGTTACTAACTGGCCACCCAATCTCTTGCATCGAATGAAAGATATAATGTTGCAAGATTTCATTAACCTTCAAATCATCTGAATGTGGATGAGTACTTGCTAGTGATCTTCTTCCTACATTCTGTTCAGCAAAAGAAGTTTCAACTTCACATGCCCAACCATTAGGACGAGGAGGAATACCCTCCTCATTAGCTAATTTATTATCACAGTATACATTCAGTTTATCAATCATCGCTTGTTGATGATTCTCTGGCAGAGTATACTTCAGATAAAATGGTTCAAAGATTGGGCAATAAGTCATGTTTTTTTAGTATCCAAATAATATTCTACAGTTGTTGCAACATCATTCATGGCATCACGAAGATATGGACGTTGACCAGATTCTTGAGTCATAGGATCTTCTTCTTCAGTAAGAGTCCATCGCCACTGTTGCATATCCTTACTATACCACAGTTTGATATTCATGGTTTTTGATTATTTATGAGGATATTTTTTGATGGTACGAGTTGTTGTGATAACTTATCTCGTAATTCATTGACCCTACTATCATCAAAATGAGCAAAATTAGGGTACTTCTCTACCTTCTTATAATAATGCAAAGCATTGAGAATGATAGTGTAGTCTTCCATTGTTAATTCAAATTTCATTGAAACCCCTTTGATTCTTTAGCGTCAAGAATTTCAACATGATCAAGGGTTCCTGAACTTGAATACTGAAACCATGATGATCTCAATACTTCATAATCATCAAATACTATACTCTTTTTGTTTTTGAAAACTAAACGATACTTGTGCCTATCGTACAAAGCAGTAGAGGTGCAAGTAAAACTCATGATGTGGTGGTTTTCAGTTGTGTTCATACCATCTTAATGTTTTAAGATAGTTTAGGACATCTTGGCGAACATCCATCAGTTCAGTATAACACTTTTGATTATGAGCGCAAGACCGAAGTGATGCATCAGGTTCAATTACAGACTCGATAAAAATATCTAGTCCACGATTCCATTTGATTCTTTTAGATTCATCATCTGAGATAGTGTTCTGATCTTTCATTGAATTTCTCCAAGTTGTTTAAGATGATGCAAAGTTTCTTTCAAGTTTCCAATATGTTTGGCGCCAATTGCAACCTGTGGATATGTTGCCTCAGGTCCAAACTCTTGTTCAAATGATCTTTTTGTAAAATGAGAGTCTAAACGATACTCTAGAAATTCAGTATCTATGGATTTAAACAGTGCCGTGAGTCTTTCACACTCTTGACTACCGTTAGTGTAAATTACTGTTGGTAAGGTCATGTTACTTTTTGAAAACAGATTGAGTTAAATTTACCAGGAATCCCTTTTAACATTATCTTTGTATGAGATGATCTAACATCTACATGACTTACATGATATACAAATCCTTCTTCACAATACTTAGAAGGATCATCATTACTGCCCCAATTAATTTGTTCTCGTGAACAACCTAGATATTGCACACAGTCATTAACTTCCATTTACCAGTCCCAGAATTGTGAAGCAGGATTTTCTACTGCATCTGGAATGTCACTATCTTCAGTGAACTCGATGTCATCAAGAAGTGGATGCATTCCTTCTGCAAGCATATATCCAGTATAATTTAAAATAGTTTCTAAGGATAACGGCGGGTGTAAAGCTGACTCATGAATCATCGAAGGTGTGATCTCAATAGGATCCCAGGTAAAAGGTAAACCTTCAAGAAAGTAAACCTTTACTACTGTTTGTTCTTCAATTAGAAATCGATATCCAGATGATATTTTGTACTGATTTTTCATGGGCCACCTCGCCCTCCTTAACCTATTTTATTTAGGCTTCAGTCACTACCAGGACCAGTAGAATATAACTCTCTTACTACATCATCAAAATCCTCTGAGATGTCTGGTTGTTGCAATGCAATTTGCGCCACAGGATCATTTACAGGCATAAGAATGCATGTTTTCTTTGTATCTGGTTCTTCAATGTAGAAAGACGTACCACGTTCAACAAGTGCCATGACAAAATCAAAATTGTCTTGTGCTTCTTGAACAGTGATTCTAGGAAAAAGTGGATTGTTCATACGACATAAGTAGCAAATTCAGTAGGCAGTTGATCCTGGCACTGTCGAACAATCCTACCAAATTGTTCTGTACCTTCATCATCAAAATCGCATGAGACAGACTCATACTCACCATCTTCCCCATACAGATGCACTGTACGAGCAGACATGTCAACAACGACTCGTTCGAGAACGATCATAAAGCGGTCCTTTGAAACCCAACAGAGTCATTCTACACTGTTTCAGGGGTCTTGTCAAGCCATCAGTTGAGGAGAATTGGAACCCCGATCAGGATCAGCGGACCAGCAGCGGAGATAGTCGAGAGACCCTGTGCAGCGTATGTTGCAACGCCAGAGACGTTTCTAGTGTAAGCACCAGTTGTATTGTACGTTGTAGCACCTGTAATGTTCTTAGTGTAAGCACCAGTAACTTGAGTGGTATGAGCACCAGTATAATTCTCTGTAGTAGCACCTGTAACGTTCTTAACTACTGCACCAATAATATTAGTTGTATGAAGACCAGCAGGAGTAGACATATTATAGGTGTATGTAGGAATTGGTTCTGTAGGGAGACCTAGTGAATGATTAACGAGTATTTTGCCACCAACTTGAGCAAGAATACCTTTCAATCCAGGAACTAAAGGATTCATACCAGTGATAATATTCATCTGAGTGTTACAGTTATGAGTAAAGACACCACATGTTTCTGTTAGTTCACCAGAAGTTTCAAAACTAATAGAATCTGCCTTGATAGATGCTTTAGATCCATTTGCTCTAAACTCACCCTGAGCAACCATATCGATTAGACCACCAGACTTTAATTCTACATTCTCTTTCACTTCCATCTCAAATGTTCCCTGAGAAACAAAAGTTGACTTAACAGGTTGATTACCACCATTCTTTTGTTTTCCTTGAGACATGTTGATGTGCATAGCACCACCAACCTCAACGTGGAAGTTGCCACCAACTTTTAGTTTATAATCACCATCGATGTTCTCAATTTTATCTTTCTTGACGTGAGTACACTTGTCCTCAGAGACCTCTTGAGTATAGTTTCCTTGGTTATTGACGTGGGTATTACCTTCTGCGTCTTGTAGGGTCGATGAAGACCCAGCAGGACCAGCTTCAATCCGTGATTCACCACCAGGTTTGTTATTAACTACAGAGTATGATCCATTAGGCGCAGAGTTAATATATGTAAGATATGGATCAATCTCCATTAACTTAGCATACGGATTGCTTCCACCAGCAGGATTATTAGAACCAAGGTTAAATCCTCTTTGTCCTAAATCTGCTCGATCACACTGACTGCCCCCATACAGGGGCACCCATCGTCGTTTACCACTATTACCTTCTTCTCTATCACATCTCCATGGAATCATATCAATGATTGCCATGATCAAACCAGCGATATCAGTGAAATTCAAATCTGCAAACTTGGCAAGATCAGAAGCTGCTCTTGCAGTCTTAGATGCAGATGCCAAACCACTTATAATACTACCGACTTGACCAGCAGTATTACTAACAAAAGAAACTGCTTCATTAACTTTACCAAGAACTTGATCGACAGTTCCTTGAATAGTTGAAAGTACACTTGTAATTTGATTGGTAATCTGACCAAGCACCTGAGAAATCATTCCCTGAACCACAGTTTCCAACTGATCAATCAGCTGATTGAGATCACCAAGATCTGTACAAAGAAACTTACCAAGTACTTTTAATGAAACGTTGATGAGAGTCTGCACAACCAATGGCAGGCCTGAAACTGCCTTTGAGATTAGTTTGATAAGTGCTTGTAATGCTTTTGCAGCCATTTGTTTGATATCTGCAACCAAACCATTAGCGGCACCCATGATGAAATTCAAAACACCATCAATTCTACTTTGAAGATCTACAGCTACTCCATTAACCCAACTTACACCATCGCTCAAACCACCAGTAATAGATGCAGCTGTCAATCCAATATCACCGATCATACTACTAACACTATCACCAAACGTGGCAACACTTCCACCTTCTGGAGTACCATCTGCAGCCTCCATAGGATCTGGATTAGGAATTCCTGCACCGTTCGCGCTACTTGCAGGAATAGATTGACCAAATGCAACACCTCTAGCCTCTGTTGCACCATTTGGTCCTAAATCTTTTGCAGTTGCATTAGGGTTTGTGTTACCACCAGCAACTGATCCAGGGTCACTCTCTGCTGCCTTTGCAGTTGTAGAGTTGATACTTCTATTTGGTAGATGAGACTCAGTACCAGCACTATTTATTAGTTTAGTACTATATCCAGGATTCTTAAGATCAGCGATCCATTCACCAGTCTTCTTCTCTTCTTCTGTACCTTCAATCGAAGATCTAATACAACCCATAACACAAGGTTGTTGTGCAGATTCTCCATCAAGGAACATTCCCATTACGATGGCACCAACTTCTAGTTTGTTGGCACTATCACCAACATTCTTGACACCACCAGAAGTTGTAGGCTGCATAACATGTGCCCATGGAAGATTCTCCGTGGGCATTTTCTCTTTATATTCTCTACCAGTATACCACCCAGCGACCCTAACTTTTACTCTTCCCAAGTTAGCTGGGTCTTTCTTGTCTTCAACTTGACCCAGCCACCAAATGAAGCCGTCACGGCCCATATATTCTACATTATGATCTTGAGACATTCTTACTTGAACCTTTCGACTCAAGTATTTATATTAGGAGGGAAGCATCTTTTCTGTGTAATCCCAAGCATATACTTCACGGTTACCTTTGATACCCCATCCTAACCAACGGTAAGCAGGTTTCATGTAATAAGTTATACTTTGTCCCCCACCTTCAAATACAGGAAGATTACGTTGGAAGATAGGTTCGTTAATCATCCAGCGAGTCTGACCTTCCAGACTACTAGGGTCACAAACATACTTGGCACAGAAGTTTCCAAGACCCTTGTAACGTCCAATACTAGTCCACTGGATCAAACCATATCCACCAACCTTACAATCAGTATAGGAGACACGAGCACCACCTTCACAAATGTTGGAGATGAACTTACTCTCCTGCTTGATGTTGCCCATGATCGTAGCAAGA
>Ga0233444_10003096_pt1 | contig 16783 bp, 12 predicted proteins | sample SI_124_October20_6_FD_182792 | JGI IMG/M metagenome (GOLD analysis project Ga0233444, IMG submission 182792) | Seawater microbial communities from Saanich Inlet, British Columbia, Canada - SI_124_October2016_10_MG | ecosystem: Environmental > Aquatic > Marine > Inlet | place: Canada: British...
TTCTTGTAAGCCATTTTGCTGGTTTCACGGCCCAGTTTGAAGAGGTTGGGTGCTGATTTTGGATCGTTGCAGTACCCATCTAAATTCCCTAACCATTGAACAATCATGGCATCATCGACGGTCTCTAACTTTGGGACAGTTCTCTTGTGCTTTTTCCGGATGTTGCGGATTCCTTGCTTCACATCCTTGCGAATTCGCTCATCAACTTCAGCAAACATCAGTAATTTGGCGTGCAGCACTTGTGTATAGGTGTCCAAAGTTGATATTGCAAGTGTTGTTTCTTTCAAAGACCGTTCAATATCATCAAGCAATTGTTCAAACATTTCCTCGAGGCGAAGATCATCTGCGCTGAACTTCTTCAGTGTTGAAGCAAAAAACGCCAAGCTTGATCGCCAGTTTCGAACAGTGCTTTCATTGTTCAAGCGTTTTGTTCGGGGGCTGTTGAGTTGTACCAGAATGGTGTCATACAGGATAGGGGATTCGGGTGGGTTTTTTGACACATGTTTGTCAAAAACTGGCTCGCTGTTATCCGATAATTCGTCCATGGATGGACATTGGGTGTGCCGCCATATAAGACGTTCCTCCAAGACTTGAAACTCTCTTTCAAACTATGCTGGAAAGTTTCATGGTTAGGCGACCATTAGAATGTACATGACTGAATTCAATGAAATCGGTGATCTTCTTGATAAATCACGCAGTAAGGATTAAGATTTTAAGGAAAAATTATCAAAAAAACTGCGTAATTAGATTTAAAAACATTATGGGGATTAACGAACTGCTATGCCAATTAGAAATTGTGGTGCATAACAATATGTAATTGACAGAGGGGAGATGATGAGTAAAAAACGGAAACCGAGATGGGCCAGAAAAAAACAAAGACTGAAACATAAGTTGGGGAAGGAAAAAAGGAGAAAGGTTACAAAGTCCTCTCGAGTAAGTCTTCCCGGTGTAGATATTAATGCCCCACCCCCAGATGGAATTTTCAATCCCGATGGAAGTTTGCGTTCAGGAATAAGCAAGTCCAAAATCACAGAATCAAGAGAATACTCTTCAACAACCAGCGGAATCCGAAATAAACGAATTTCAAAACGAATTGCCAGGAAGTGTTCCTCGATACACCCGCATTGCAGTATTTGCGGAAAATGTCACACAAATCGGACCACGCATGACCGAGGCCATATTTGATTCTGAACAGAGTCTGGGATTTTCCTTATTTTGAGATCCCATTCGACACACTGCGTTAATGTCTAAAGACTCCTTATATAGGAAGGTCTAAACCTTACTCAGAGTTTGAGCAATGTTACCTCAACAAACCTGTAAAATAACCAAGCGGATAAGGTAAAATGAGCAAAAACCAAATCAATCCTTGCTTTATGTCCCAATAGATAATTGACGGAATGACCAATGCAAATGGAAGAAGAAACAGCATTATCCAAGCAAGATTACGGTCTTGGCTAGCGTACTCTTCATGAAGGGGAGCCAAGTCAGGTTGGTGATCAGACCAGCTTCGAGCCATAATCTTCGACTCATGTAATTGGTGTTAGTATTATCCTTAAACGATTCTGAAAATGAACAGAGTATGAGAGTGTTGATTAGAAAAAATGCTTAAGAACTACCCAACTGGGGTATAGATATGCAGAAGACGTCGATTCAAGTTGGTGGTTTTTTTCCAAATCTAATTCTTTTGCTCTCCATTCCTATTGCCGTAGCGCTTGCTCCATGCTTAGCATTTTTTGTCTTCTTGTATCTTGTGGTTTCCATTTTTGTTGGCACAGATTAACGAATTGTGAACAGAGTCTGGGATTTTCCTTATTTTAAGATCCCATTCGATACACTGCGTCAATCTCTAAAGACCCCTTATAAAGGGAGGCGTAAACCTTACTCTAATTTTGAACAGAGTCTGGGACTCATTCCCTCTTACGTCTGCCTTTTTTCCGCTTTCGGCGATTGCGAATTCCCCTTTCGTTGAGTTCTTCATCTGACATACTTTTTACCATCGTAGCAAAATCATCAAGTAAACATGCGATACGAGGATTTTCGATATCCTGTTCTTCAAGGGCTTCTATACTTACAATAATGCCATCTAATTCCCTTTTAAGTTCAAGAACCCTTTCTCCACGCTTGCCAATAAGAGTAGATATCATCTCCCTGGGTACATACAGTATCGCATTCTTTTCATTAGTAAATTGAAAATGGCTCGGAACACCCGCCCATTCATGCACTATTGTTTCGATTTTTACTTTCTGTTCTGGAGTAAGTTTCGAATCTGCAAGGACCTTATTGTTGACTTCCCGGCGTTCGATTTCTTGTGTTTGGTGAATAATTTTGGCAATTTCTTCTGCATTAGCTCCAATCACATTCGTTTGAGTTTCAATTTTTGTAGAACCCGGTGAGATGAAATCTTGCCCGATCACGGAGTCTTGAACTGTTTGAGAATTGAGAGCAGGAGGTCCAATTGTTTGTGAACAAAATGGGCATGTGACCCAATCATGCTCAACATCTTTCCCACATTCTCGACAGAATGGCATGAGTTACGGTGTAAGTTCGGATATTTAGAATGTGAACAGAGCCTGGGATTTCCCTCATTTTGAGTTCTCATTCGATACACTGCGTTAATGTCTAAAGACACCGAATAAAGGATGGTTCAAACCTTACTCAGAGTTTGAACAGATTTTGATTATCTCCGTTTCTTTTCCTGCCACGGTCTGGATAATCATCCCAAGTTCTATTTTTTTTAGGAGTGAAAAGGCCTTCTGGCATATCCTCAAACGATTCAACATTGAGTTGCATTCCACCTTCGTCCTCAAACAGTTATCGGTAATTGTACGTTAAAGGAGCCAACCAATCGTCATCATTTGGTGCGTATTCTTCGACCCAAGCCCTGGTTGATGCGGTTGAATTTTCCAAGACGGTTTGATGGAATCCTTGAACATCAAACTCAACCAAGCCGAGTATGTGTAGGTCGAGAAGTTCACATGAGAGTATTACTCCGGGTGCTTCTTTTGTGAAAATATCTTGCTTAGTTAATTCAATGAGATGTTCTGTGCAAAGTTGCACCACTGGATCATTCACTCGTCCGATTTGCCATGCCCAACGTGCTGTCCAGTAGGCTATTCGTTGAGATGGGTGCCTTTTGTCCAACAAGGCAGGAACATAGCTTGAGTATACCTCAAACTTCCCTGCATCTTCTTCACTAAGAGCGCATGCTTTCATTAGGGCTGCCACAAAAAAACCATCTTGTCGAAGTAGTTTTGGAAGTGAAATTTCAATCTCTTCTGGTATTTCAACTTCCATGAAGCTCCGAGCTTTGACATATTCTCCTTTCGCAAGCATGAGTTCCGCTTTGATGTTGAGTCGCCTTGCGTGATTTGTGCCAAGAGGATCCCTACATGAGTCCCCTCGCAGAAGTTCTTCTATGTCCCATGCAATGTTGAGGTCGTCTTCACTACAGCGAAGTCCGAGGGTTAGAGCATATGCACCTGCAAGTTTGCGTTCGTCATCATTTTGGAATCCATCCTTGACCTCTTCGAGAAGTGAGAAAATCTCTTCATTATCAATGCTGAAATCAAATTCATTGTCGTTTGCTCCATTTGACAGATTGAGAAAATGCATTTTTTGTTGCCGAGTAGGTCCAAATTCAGACTCCATCAATGTAACAATATTGTTTTTACAAAATTGTGAACGCTCTGTATCACCGTTGTGGTTTGAACAGCCCAAAAGGGCCATTAAGAAGTTGAATTTCAACGAGTCTGTTCTCAATTGAGACAATGTAGCCTCAATATCCGTATGATCGAAGATAACGGACGTAGCGTTTTGGCCTTGAAGAGCACCAGAATGCTGTTCCATCTCTTCTAGAATCGTATGCCAATCGCGTCCACTCAACACTTGAATTCGCTTTCTTAGTTGCTGCCCGTAGTATTCAACGATGTATTCCTTCATATCCCGCTGTGGGAAATTAAAGAGTGCCTTGACAAATTGAACTGGGGTTTGACCGGGCGTCATGAACAACCCGTTGATTTTACCGAGTTCGTATTGACGGTAAGGTGATTCAACCAACCGCTTCTTTAGTTGAGCAATCTTAGATTTCAGTTCCGGATTGTTCCAAGGTTTTGGCGAATTTATGAATCCAACAGCATCGGGATACCCAAGCCATGGATGTTCGAGAGGACTCTTTGCAAGAACCGTTGCCCTTTCGATGTTCACCCAATCATCGCCCATTGCAAGTTTCCAATTTGAAAGAAGGGCTGTGACTGGATTGGTTCCTGGTTCGAGATTACCCACTCGTTCAATGTAAATTCGAACCTTAGGCGTTCCATTTGAGAGTTCGGAGATTTTGTTTAACACGAGGGGCAATGTATCCTTCCAGAAATTCAGGTGCATTTGGGCTGATTCTGAAGGAACACCCTTGATTCTTATTCCAGATGCGTATTGAAACTGATAAAGTTGGACTCCCTGTGAATTAAGAAGATGATCGGCGGCTATGCCCATGTGTTCCTCATTTTCTGCAACATGAAAGGAAGCAGGTAGTTTAGGCAAATCTGATTTGGGTGGAATGACAACCCATCCCATTGAGGCTTGGTGATTGGTAGGTTCCCTGCCCATGAATTCGTTTAGATCTCCGGTTTCATCTCCAACAATGACCCAAGAATCCTTATCTTGTTCGATGATATGTGAGTAGATAAACTGCAACAGTGCATCAGGAATTGCTTCTCTCGGATTGAAGGATACATCGACGCCTTTTTTGCGTATGAGCCAAGTAAATGGCGACGTTTTTTGTAGATAGGGGTGTCCTGTAATCGATGTGCCGTCCGTTTTGTTCTTTGGTCTGAATAAGTCGTATTTGCTGACGCTTAAATTGTCAAACGCTTCCTTGAGGTGTGTATCAATTTTATCCACTACATCAAATTCCTTATTTTTCTTTAATTTCCCAAATGATTTAGGAAACCTACGCAAGATTCCTGGGATTAAGATTGCTCCATTCTGATTAATTGTGGTTTGGATGCTTTTGATGGTTTCTGGTAAAAGGATTTTTTTGGGGTCAATGGTAGTGTAATCACCGTTGAATACCTCTTTCTGGAATTTTTCTACGGTTGAGGAAATAATAGCAATCGGCCCCTTGTCCCCCTTTACTCCTGTATAATTTACTTTCAAACCCTCTTCTAGAAAGGGGTGGATTTCCTTAGGGACATCCTTAACATGGAAAAAATGGCCATCTTTAAGAAAACCAAATTTTCTATCTGGGATATATCTGTCAATTGTTCCTATTTTTTCTTGTTGTTCTTCTTCAGTCATGATTTCACCTCAATGGATGTAAGGAACTCGTCTGTGGCGTATCCATACACCGAGAGCTCTCCCTCGCTGGATAAGTGGACTTCGACCTCGTGCTGTTCTTCGAGCCTAAGAGCCTGATAGCGTGGCGTGGGAAAATGAACGATTTGGTTGGTTGAACCTCGCCACCGGAGGTTTGTGTTTCTCAGTTCGTGAACGTATCGGCCGGTGACCACGATGTCGCTCATATTGAAGCAATCGAGCATATCTGTGCTAAATTCTTCCGGTTCGTATCCCGTGTAAAGGAAAACCGAGAGGCCCATTCGGCGAGCACCTCGAATAAGGGCATGAACGGGACCAACTTGCTGAAGTGGTTCACCTCCCAGAAGGGTGATGCCCTCTAATTCCGGAGTAGATGCCCATTTTTCCACAATTTCGTCCACTGATGTTGTTATGCCACCGGTCGATGACCAATATTGTGTGTTCCAACAACCTTTGCAAGCCAGTGTGCAACCTTGAACCCAAAGGACACTTCTAAGCCCAGGTCCGTAGATTTCACTGCTTTCCAATGCATGTCCGATCTGTATCTTCATGTTTTTCCTCATCCCGATTTTACAAGTACTAAGCGTACCTCTCCGTTTTGGACGGTTTCCTTAACTCGATAGCCGAGGGCTTTTGCTTGCTTAATGACGGTGGCCTTTCGAGTTTCAATCAGGGCTTTTCGCACTGTTTCCATAACCATTCGTTCTTGTCGGATAGCTTCACGTTCCGCATCTAAGGTTGTCAGTTGCTCTCGCCGAGCCAGTCGTTCTTGTTTCAACTGAACTTGGCGAGCATAAGCTTCACTGAGCCCGTCCATCCATGATGGGCGACTCCCGGCTTGTCGGGAGTTGTATCGAATCGCATACCGCCCGTTGGTGTGGCTCATGATCCATGTTCGTCCACCGATTCTCACGCTACATTGAGCCTGAGAAGTGTCGGCTACTACGGCACCAATCGTTTCAAGAGCTAAATGGGCGCATTCTTGGTCGACCATCGGCACGCTTTGTTCTCGCCAGACACCGCTCATTCATTCCCACCCCCTAGGCGTTGGCGTTGTTGAGTTGTGTGCCGAACCGTCGCATCCTTTTCCTTGTATTCACGGGTGTGTTGCACTTCATCAAGTTCAGCCAGTTCCGAGAGAAGCGCTTCCAACTCCTCGATACAGCGTTCGCCTTTGATGCCGGTCGTTTTGGCCGTCATGGCACCATTTGCATCAATGGTTACAACAATTCGTTCTTCTTTCAAGAATTCCCCTCCATTACAGCGAGCTGCGCCTTCAGCCGCTTCGCTTCTTTTTTGGCGATTTCAATTTGACTCCATCGTTGGATTCCTAACCATCGTTGTTCGTTTACAACGTACAATTCACCTGTTTCAGGAAGGTCTTCAGCGGGAACGTTCAACGGCAGGAGTTGGCCGTCTTTTTCACGAACAAACAAGTGTCCGCTGTTCTTCTTGTTGGAAGTGTTGGCTTTTGGAGGTTTGAATGCGAAGGTTGCTGTACTCTCTTGAGTTGCTTTAGCAAGGTCAATCTCCACGCTGGAAGTCGTCCGTTCAAGTGTTTCAAGGTCTGCCTTGATCCGTTTCTTTTCTTCCTCTTTCTTTGATTTTGCAACTTGTTTCGTTAGTGCCTTCTGTTCATCTTGGAGCGACTTCAGTTTCTTTTGAAGATTCGTCACGGTTTTTTCCGCTTTCGTAACATTAGATTGATGCTTTTTCATCTGAACTTCTTTGGCTTTTTCGATTTCAGCTTCAGCCTCCGCTTCATCCATTGCTTTGGCATTCGTCAAGATGTTCTGTGTGAGTCCTTCGACCTCGTCTTTCATCTTGATGAGGGCCTTGACAGTTCGCAGTGTGCCTACGCTCTCCATTGCGTTGTCTAATTTAGTTTGCAACGCCTTTATTTTTCGTCCAAAGAGAGCGATTTTAGGAGGTTGATTCGCCTGATCAAGTGCTGATAAACGGTCATTGAGAACGTTTTTGGCATTTTCCCAGTCAAGATGAAGTGAATCCTGAGGTGTGCTTAGAGCGAGTGTCGGTGGCTGAACATTCCAGGTCACGTTGCATGAACGAGCCAATTCCTCCATGGGGAGTTCAAATGTGGGTTTGAACGATTCTAAAGTTTCTTGAGAATCAGGCATCTCCTCTAGTGTAATCGTTTTCAAATCGATACTTTGAACCTCAGAAACGGTCATACGACGACCGTTCCAAAGGATTTCATCGCTGATATCTCCTATGGTGAGTTGGTCATTTCCAATCCAATGCGCTCCTTTTACATGTTTTTCAATCCATACTTTGGCGGCTGCGTCTTGATCGTCGTTCAACATCAAGAGACTACCCCAATCGCTTTCAGCACTCCGATCCCATCCTGCAATGAAGGCTTTTTTACCCATCGCCAATAACACGGATGCGTTGCTGTGGGCAAAAGCCCCCGTGAACGGTTGGTGCTGTTCAGGATTTGAAAACACAGATATTTTGGAATTCTCAGCAAATTCAACCAGTTGCCCTTTCAGTGCAACACTTTGTTGTGAGCTCAATGAGTTGCAAATATGAGTCCATTTTTTCATGGTGAGAAACGCATCTTCCGAGGAGGCATCATGCCCCTCGGTAGAATGCTGAGAACGACAGATAAAATCACCGTTGAGCAGTGGCTTGAGGACGAAAGGGGCTTCAGCAACTAACGGAGGTTGGCTGACTTCCTCAGTTGCCAATACTTCTCGAGTCCCTTTCGTGCTCCAGAATTCATGGGTCATATGTCGTTGCATTTCATCGATTTGCTCACCATCAAGTTCTACGCCCCAGCCTCCTTCGGTTGCTGAAAGTGTCAAATCCAACGAACAAGCCATTACCATGCCCCATTTGCTGGGAAGATGCCAATCTACCAAGGCGACGTCCATGCCACGAGTCTTCCTTTCTCGAATCAATGCTCTTCCATGAAGCGGGCGGGCAACAGGGTTTGCGAGTACTTCTTCAAATCCTGCGGTGTCAAGAAGAAGGTAGGTCCGTACTCCACGCTCTACAGCCGAAGAAACGGCTTGAATCACCGTAGGCTCAGAGAGGTATGAGGAAGAAATGAACGCACGTTCATTCGCTCTTGCGATGGCGCTACAAAGTGTGCTTCGCAGCGAGTTTTCGGGTCCAGTAAACCAAAACGGTGCAATTGCTTCCGTTATTGTTGAATCCGTGCTGTTTCGCATCCAAACAGCATCGATGGTTTCTGATTTACGGCCGACGGCGAGTGTGTTGGCATAGGGTTGAATCAAATCTTTTTCTGTCATGCTTTTTCCTCCTTGTGGTTCGGCAATTCAAGATGCTTGAATAGGTCGGGTTCAAGAATCCTATTGACCAGAATAAATCTTTTTTCGCCCTCTCCTTGGAAAAGTGTGTTTGAGCCTTCAAAAAATCGGGTTTCACTGCTCGATTCAACAATGATGTAGCGGTTGTGTGGTGCCATAACGCCCTTTGTCGACTCCATGAACAGAACTTCACTGCAATGAGCCGCCAGTTTGCCAGCGTATTTTGCCCGAGCTTGTACTTCTGTGTAATCCTTAGACATTTGGAGATATGGGGTTTCGCTGGTAAGCAAACGCACTTCAACACCTTCTCCGAGTTCACTACAGGCTGTGGAAAAAGCACCGAACTTTTTGATTGATGTCGAACGATAGACATAACGGTCGACAACCGTAACCCGCTTCAATTTCCCTCCAAGGTCTTCTGTGAGGGCTAGAGCGAACGAAGAGTAGTCTCTGGTTCCATCATGAATGATATTTCCCGATATGCCCTGCCGTTGTTGAGCAACCTCTGGAACATATGCCATGGACCCGAGGTCATCTCCAGCAGAAAGAAGTTTAGAGAGGCGTTGGTCGGCTCTGTTTGAATCCAATAATTTGTGGACTTGAGTTTGTATTTTCTTCTCGTCGAGCCAACCAAACGGCGAGGCAGTGACGAACTCAGTTAGCAGTCGTTCTACACCCTCAGTGGTGGTGTAGCCTTGCACGTGTTCTCGAATTAAATACTGAATCCACAAAGAAGCATCTTCGTTGTTGTAAGCGTAGAGTGGCATATCTTCAATGTTCACCTCGCCAGCCCATCGCCCAGTTTCTTCGGGTTCTAGTCCGATGTGAACCGTCCAACGGTGGCGCTCGGTGGTGTCGAGTTCATCGAAGCGTCGACGCATACCAAGCAATTTTGGATCCCATTGGCTCTTCGAAAAACGGCCTTGGCTTAACCACGTAGCAGTGCATTCAGCAGGGTCGAATTCGTAGGCGTTGGCACATGTTGTTCGAAACGACTTACCGTCTTGGTCCTTGTTTTTCGTGGTTCCCAAGAAGGTGCCACGCAAGGAAAGCGTTGATTCTGCAAACCATTCATTCTCTTCGTTAAGAGTCCATTGCCATTCAAGGTCTGCCCGAGACCTGTACTTCTCAACCGATGCCCACACGCCTTTCTTCCAGTGAACACTCCACCGCTTTTTATCCCCCGAAAGGAGGCTAATGCAGGCACCATTTTGTGAGATTTTTTCCAACACTTTTGGTGAGTGACCAGCTTGTGGTGCAGCGTCACCCATCGGTAGAGCAGTCAATCGGTCTGCATGCAGAAGAATAGGTCCAGTAGATGGGTGGTCAAAAACCCAGATTCGAAGAGGCCCCACTTCTTTGATCATGACTTCACCCGTTTCTGCAGCATTTTCGCCTTCATCCGTTAAGGCCCCATCGTCATCCCATACTCCCGAAACAATTCCGTTTTGGAATAAATTTCGAGCTGCACCGGATGATAATTGAGAATATTCTTCTCGAATGGAGTCTTCATCGAGTTTACCTGAATTTTCCATGGCCCATTGACAAAGCCGCTGTAAGCCAGGGGCTCTTGTTGAGGCTGCATAGGTTGTGTTAATGTCGTAAACATCCACAGTTCCAGTATATTTCAATTGAATTTTCATCGTTTCAACTCCTCTAATGAGACTTTTTGGTGAGCCTTTGCAAAGGCGTTCAACATGGGGTCTTTACATTTCGAGCCCTGCTTTGGTTTCTGTTCTCCCGAAAAGTAATCATAATTCCCGACAATAATCCTCCATTCGCGAGCTCGCGTTGTCGCCACATTCATCCGGTTAGGGCTGTCTAGGAACCCTTTTCGCCCACCGTTTCGCATGGATAACACGACAATGTCTGCTTCTTGACCCTGAAATCTGTCTGATGAGTTGACGGTAAGGGCGATATTGGTCGGCGGATTCATCTGGCGTAGATCAAATCGAGTTTCAAAACGAAGCCCAGTCAATAAGCGGACCATGTCCCTCAATCCGCGTCTTTGGGCTTGATAGGGGGACAGAAGAGCCACTTCCCAACATTCGGGCTCGTCTCGATTTGCCCCTTGTTGAGGTTGATTCTTCTTAGCCCAAGCTATGAAATCCTCAAGAATTGTTTCGATGGCTTTGATTTCTTTTTTGTTCGCCCCACCTTGGATGTTGCTCGGCACGTCCAACCATGTTGAACGGTGATTGTTCAAACGATAATCGAACGGGAAATGTTGGTTCCGAACATCGATAGTGTCAGCGTCTTTCAAGGCAGAGCCCTCATAAAATTCAGCCCTAGAAAACTTTGATATTTCACCATGCATGCGGTGTTGGAATGATATTTTCTTGAACCTCAATTGCTTGGCAGCCTCCGGAAAACCTCGAGTGAGGGTCGTTTCAGGTAACAAATCTTTTCCGCGCCCTTCAGCAAAACCATCCTGCAAACATTCCAATACTGAAGGCAAGGCGATGCTTCGCACCTCTTCAATGCGTTGTTCAACGTTCTGTGATTTTGGAAGCAGTTGGTTAATTTGCTTCTCCCAATTTTCGCGAGCATTCTGATTTTTTGAAACTTTGAGTTCATACGCTCGGTTAAGTCGCCATGAAATTTCATGGGACCAATCGTGATTGAGTTCATCTTTATCTAAACGAGAGGGCCCTCTTTCTGTATTATACGGGGGTAACTCTCTCAAACGTTCAATTCGTGATTTAGAGACCGCACCGAGTTCATGTCGACCTGAGCGGAACACAGCATAGGGAGGGAGGAGTTCAGCCATTTTGTGGTAAGCATCGCTGCCGATGACAATGATATCTGCTCCGAAAAGTTCGATTTGGTGTTCTGGGTCTTCAAAATCTGACGGTTTTGATACACGGAAAGCCCCAATCTCGAATTTTTTTGAACCGACAAGACTGATGTTGAGGGATGGGCGGAGCTTTTCCTCTCTCGACTCCAATTCCTTTGCAATGTAGGAGGGTACATCATTTGGTTCAATTAAGACAATGGGAATTTTTGGAGATTGCGTCACTTGTGTTAATTGACGGAGCAGAAGACAGGCTCGCTGTCCAGCATGTGTAAATGGCCTCCCGTCCTCATCTTTCATTTGGTCGAGGTTCGTCATCAACTCTGAAGTTTCCAAGAAAGGAGGAAGTTGGCGAACATCACCCACTAAAATCCAGCGCTTGGAAAAGGCTGCAGGAATGACAAATTGTTGGAAGGTGGTTTTGCTGGCCTCATCGATAATCAAGACATCCCATTGAGGCTGTGGGTCTTTCATCAACCGGCCGGATGAGTTTCGCTCAGCACTGATCCAAGGATGATTCAGTATGCCTTGCATGGTTCCGCAGGTGAGGTTACTTTGACGAAGGATGAGGTCCTCTGATTCCTCTTCGCTGAATCCCATGGCCTCGTATTGTTCTTGTTGCTCAGAAAGAACGAGTGAGTGTACATTCTCGTCGTAAATACCCCCCTTCCAACCGATTCGCAAAGGGGAAATAAGGTGAGCAAGATGAGGTTTTGCCATGATACGCGTCAACACATTGTCTATGGAGGCTTGCGTCGACCCACATAATAGGACGCGCAAATTCTTCTTGGCGCACTGGGCGATGAGTTCAATGATGGCCGTGGTTTTTCCACTGCCCGGTGGGCCCTGTAAAATCGCATAGTCCGGCGTACTGAGCGCAGTACAGACGAACTCTCGTTGCTCAATGGTGCCGTCATATAGGCTTCCGTCACCTCTTTGTTTGAGGATTTCCCACTCCTCTTCTTTGAGTTCAATGGGTGAGAATTCTGGCCATAATGCATCGCGTTGATGTTCATTGCCAACCTCAGTCAGTTTGAGCAAACCATCATGGTGATACAATGGTCGGTCTCTTAACATCATTAACATGTCGCGTTGACGCTCAAGGTAACGTACGTTAGGCTTGAGTGTCAAGAGGGCATTTTCATTTGGTGGAACTCGGTCTACGGTTATGGTTTGCCTCTCAATGTCTTTCTGCTTAATTCTCAATGCCGTCATTTTAGTTTGGTAGGTGGAGCCGTCTTTCCGTTTACCTGTCAATGTCCCGCCGGCAACAAAACGCCCTTGTTCGTCATGCCCGTGAAGACCGAGCTCGCGGAAATCTGTATCCGGTGAGAAGAGAACATCCAATGGATTCACATCTTTATCATCGTCGAGTAATTCCTCAACTTTAGGATCGAGACTTACAGCCAAGGTGATGTCCTTCGAGGTTTTCGTTGTCTCCTTAACAGAGTACTTTACTCCGTACGGGTCGTAAAGGAAATCCCCCGCAGGCAGCCCTTCGACAAGGACATCGGCGTTGAGTTGAATGACTGAAGTAACTTGACGAACATCGTCCTTCATTGGGCCAAAGGTGTTTCCAGGTGGAACATAATCCCAGTCATTGGTGCTGAATTCTAAGCCGTCAATAACCAACACATCGTTTTCTTTAACCGTTGTTGGTTTAGAGTGCCCAAGAATAAGATGCTGCCAATCGTCGCTTGATTTTTCTTGATGTTTGATGTCCACAGATTGCCCATTTAACGTAACATTCTGAAATTCTTTTGCTTGGAGATTTGGTTTCCATTCAAGCGGTGCTTGCCTTTCATCAAAAATTTGCCATCCTTCTTTTTCTTGGAGGTCTCGTTCCGTCGAAAACTCGAGGCCAAATGGAGTTTTTCGCACCGTTCTGACTGAAGTGGTTACGCCTTTTTTCAGGTTCATCAATTTCATTCCTGATGTAAGTTCGGTTGTATCATCTTCACTCAAGCAGTACGGAAGGTGTATTCGTCGAACACGAATGTCAACGGCTTCACGGTTGTAAACCCTGATTCTTTTCTGATCCTCCACAATTTCCCATGTAAATCGTGCGCGCTTACGAAGGTGATCCTGGGATTGCTTAGAGAGTTCAACATACTCGATGAACGGACCGAGACTCTGAGTTCGAGCGTCTAAGGCATCCATGTCTATGCCTTTTCCACCAAGTGCCAGCAAGTACATTTTGCGAAGATAGCCTTGAGGTCCCTTCAGCATTTTTTTCAGACGATTGGCCAAAGAACTTGTTTTCTTTTGTTCGTTTTTCTTCATGGCTTGGTTGACCTTCTTACCCTTCTTGACGGGATTACGGCCAACAACTTCGGTCGCCATCCAGCGACCGTCGTCGTGTTTTTTCAGTTTGACTTTCACCGTATCGCCTGGGTTGAATTCCATATTTTTTGGCGTCTTGTTCCAACCAATCCATGCGTCGCCTACACCGTCAGCACTGACCAGAACCTTTCGGCCGCCTTGCGGATTCTTCCACACTCGCTTGACGCGAGCCGTGTAGGTATTATCCGTCATCGATTCCACCTCATGCTCCATTTTGCTGTTGCCCTTCCTTCACAAAGAGGTTTCTCCGTTCGGTTGCCAGCCTAGGAATCTCTTCAGTCATTTCAGGTAAGATTTCAGTCACCTCTTCGGACGCAAGGCGGGCCCGGAATTTAGCCCACTTACGCATCTCAAGGATGTTCTCCCTCATTGTCTTTGAGAGCGGGTAAGTCGCCTCAAGTGAATCAGCAATGTCTTGCTGTTCGAGTTCCCGTCCTTCATCAAAGGCTTGGAAGAGCGCATCTTTCACTGCTTCTTCCAATTCAGCACCCGAATAGCCAGGAGATGCCTTGGCAAGAGCTTCTAGATCAAAGTTCTCAGCCAAATCCCCCCGATCTTTCTTCTCGAGGTGGATTCGAAGAATTTCCTCTCGGGTCTTTTGAGCCGGCAAATCGACAAAAAAGATTTCATCAAAGCGACCCTTACGTAGCATTTCTGGCGGCAGTTGACTGATGTTGTTAGAGGTAGCAAAAACAAATACTGGGTCTTGCTTCTCCTGCATCCATGTTAGGAAGGTCCCCATCACACGGGCAGTAACTCCTGAATCGAGTGAGCCTGATCCTTGGGAGCCAGCCATACCCTTTTCGATTTCATCAATCCACAATATGCATGGAGAAATTGCTTCGGCTACCTCAAGTGCCTTACGCATGTTGGCTTCAGATTCGCCCACAACCCCCCCGAAAACTCGACCCAGATCGAAACGGAGAAGCGGAAATCTCCACAAACCTGCGACTGCTTTAGCCGTGAGGCTTTTTCCGCAGCCGGGTACGCCCAACAAAAGAGCGCCTCGTGGAGGTTCAAGTCCAAACGCCTTCGCTTGGGAAGAAAAGGCTCTTCCGCGGCTCTTGAGCCATCGCTTAAGCGGCCCTAATCCACCGACATCGTCCCATCCTGTTTTTGGGTGAAAGTATTCCAAGACACCACTTTGCCGAATAATACGCTCTTTTTCTCCGATGATAAAATCAATCTCGGTAGATGTTAGGCGTTGACGTACGGCGATGGCTTTACCAAACGCCAATCTTGCCTCCATAATTGTCAAGCCCAGTGCCGCATCGAGCAAGGCTTCGCTTTTCTCAATTTGATGGGGTTGAAGGTTGGATTCAGCAACGACATGGTCGAATATGATGCCGAGCGTCTCTCTACGTGGCAAGGAAAGATGCAGAAGTGGCATTTCCTTGTCCAATTCCAGAGGTACTGTGGGGTGAACACTTCCAAATACGAGGCACTTTTGTTGGTGTTTAGGCATACGCGCCATTTCCCGAAGCCACCATAATACGAATGCTCGCTCGGCGTTGTTGGGTTCGAGTAAGAGGTGCCCGTCTTCAATTAAGAGAAGGGCTTGCTCTTCAACATCTCTAAACCACTCCATCAATTCAATAGGCATCATTTCATCGACGGCATCAAACTGTGAAGTACTGTTGTCCCAACGTTGTAAACGTAGGGCTCCACTCCACTTGTAGAGCGTTCGATTCATTCTGAGGGCTGCTGTAATGAGTGCACCATCTACGCGTTCCCATTCATGGGAAACCAGTTGGCATAGAGACACCCCCGATTCAAGAATGGGTCGCAAAATGTCTTCATCAAAATCTGCATCAATTCCATCACTCATTGAATCACCTCGTCTAGTCGCTCCATCTTGCTTGTTGTCGCCCAATTGTAAATTCCTCCACGTGTTAGGAAACGTTCTTCCAAGAAACAATTCTCGCTCCAGGCTTCAAGGACGCCAATGTCCATAACTGGGTTTGTGTATTCGTGTCCACCATTCACATTTGTGTAAAAACGCCCTAGAGCATCCATCATGGCATACGATGCGCGCATCAAATCGTTACTTTCGGGAACAAAATCAATGCCCTTCTCCACCACGTGCCGATGCCGTTCAACCCATGTATCAAATTCAGATTCATCTATCAATAACGGGTCAACAAGACCATCGTTTTGACCCTCGACTGGAAGCACTTGAAAGATTTTCCAACGTTCTGGTTGTAGCTCGAGAACCAATTCACTCATATCGTCTGCAAGGTTCATGGCATTAATAACCGTATTGAGTTTCATTCGGATGCCATATCGAACACAACGGTTCCAAACAATGAGGGAGTCAGCAAGGTGAGAACTGCGTTGTTCTCGCAAATCGCGCTTCAATCCGCGTCCAATTTGGGCGTGAAGCACATCGTTTGAAGCATCGATAGAAAGTCCAATCCAATCAATGCAATGATGCCAAGTTTCCAAGAACTCTTCTGATAATCCCGTACCGTTAGAGACGATACATGTCGTCAACCCCGCAATCTTTGCAGCCTCAAGAAGTTCTCCAAGGTATGGGCAGAGTGTTGGCTCGCCACCGACAAATGTGATTTTTGTTGCACCGGCATCTGCAAGCATTTGCGGCATCTTGAGTGCTTGCTCCTTGGAAAGCCTGTCTTGCTTTGGCAGGTCGTCAAAGTGAGCAAAGCAGAATGTGCAGGCGTAATTACACCAAGGCCAAAAGTGCCAGTTAACGCTGGGAGGAAGAGCCTCGAGAGAGGAATTTTGGGGTGTCCACATGGACTGGAGCAACGGCTCCGAACAAACTGCCCTCTCGGTCAAGATATTTTAATCTTCTTTGGCTTGCATGAATATTTACTTCGTAGGATGCTTCATGCAAAATATAAGCCATGTTCAGTAAACGCCACCGGGAAACTCGTACGAATCCTTGTGCTTGAGGAACGACATCTCAGGCGCACCTGCAGGCCGACCTTCAGGCGTCAAATCAAACATGAAATTGTATCGAACCAATTCGAGAAGAGCCGTTCCAAACACCGAATAGGTGTGGTAGACTTGTCCATCAGCA
>Ga0233444_10003100_pt1 | contig 16778 bp, 19 predicted proteins | sample SI_124_October20_6_FD_182792 | JGI IMG/M metagenome (GOLD analysis project Ga0233444, IMG submission 182792) | Seawater microbial communities from Saanich Inlet, British Columbia, Canada - SI_124_October2016_10_MG | ecosystem: Environmental > Aquatic > Marine > Inlet | place: Canada: British...
ATCAAATTTTGATTCAATCAATTTTCGTTCATCAGCATTGTATTCAAAATTTGAGTCAGCCGCGTACAAACATAAATATGCTTTAAACTCTAATTCTGTCCAATTTTTATAATTGTTCATGAACACCTCTTTTTTCAACTTAAACATTAAATGATAGTTTATAAAATTAGCATCTTATACTTCAACAGACCAGAAACAACAGATAGACTATTTATCAAGATATTTTTAACCAATAAGAGAAAACTATCTTATTATGATCGGATATAACATAAAACAAGAAGTCTTATAGACCACAATAAAGTTCTGGACCAATTTATTGAAATTAATCTATTCACAATTACTTCATTATAGCCACTAATTAAACCTTGGTGCATTTTTGTGAAAAAAACTAAAGTTATGACCCAAATAACTAATAAGATAAGTAATGAAGAAATAAATAAAAAGTTTGAACTAAATCCAAATTGGAGCATCAAGATGCCCGTAATAAATTCGATTATCATCGCAGGAATGACAATAAAGGAAATTCGACTCATATGAAATTGTTGAAATTTTGGATAATTAGACTTTTGAATAAAATGAAACGAAGGATAATGCAAAAGCTGAATAACCCATATCACACCCACCATTATAGAAGTTGATAAAAAATGAATATCGATAAGGAGATTTAAATTAAACATAAATGACCCTAATGTTTGGTTGATTGAGTAGTAATTAATCTCATAAGTTACAGTATGGATATAAACGACTTAATTGAAAACAATCCTTCATTATTTAGAGTAATTGCAATCATCGGCGGCTTACTGATAGGTTATATAATTTACTTATTTCAGATTTAGTATATTTTTTTTCCATCAAAATCTTTTATTTTTTCATAAGATTTTTTTTCAACTAGTTCCTTAATCTTCATAATGCCAAAATATACCTCAGAATAGCTCATTGCTAATGGAGAGATAGCGATCCTTATCTGGTTGGGTTTCCTGTAGTCAACAATGACATTTTCATATTTACGTAAGGCAATACTTATGTTTCTAGCTTTATCATGCATAAGAGATAGGTGACCTCCCCTTTTGTTTTTATCTCTTGGCGTCATTAGTTTAAAGCCTAAACTCTTTAGATATGTATCATATAGCTTAATCATGACTTCAGTGCCTTCTTGAGCCTTTAGTACTATATTTTTGATTCCAGCTCTATTTATCATATTAATCGCTACGTTCACACATCTTAATCCTAGTATCGAAGGACTTGCAATCTGAAAACCCCGGATATCTGGACTTTTGATAAATTTAGGTCCCATTTCAAACTGGTCTTTCTGAGCAAACCATCCTTGAATTGGAACTTGGAGCTCTTCTTGCAAATTTTTTTTTACATATAAATACGCTGGCGACCCAGGACCAGACGATAGATATTTATATGTGCATCCAACAGCTAAATCAATTTCATTTTTTGAAAATTCAAGATAGACTGAACCCGCTGCATGGCTGGAATCCCAGACGGTCAAAGCACCATATTCTCTAACCAATTTTGTAATTTCTTTAATTGGATTAAGAGCACCAGATCTATACTGTAATACTTGAAATGTTACGAGCGCAACATCTTCATTAAGATAAGGTTTTAACATCGATGTCGTAATCCGCTCATATTCATCAACATCAGTTTTTTCATTATCAATAATAATAAGTTTTAGGCCAAAATTTTCTGCAATACCTTCCAATATATATCTGTCCGTTGGAAAGTTAGCAGCATCAGTTATAATGGTTTTACGGCCCATAGCTGCTTTCACAACAGCTGAGCAAATTTGAAAAAAATTAACGGAAGTGGTATCACACACTAGAACCTCACCTAAATTCGCACCCAAGACATTTGTTGCTAATAAATCACCACTAACTTGAGCTTCATTTATCCAATTTTCCCAACCTTCAACTAATTGGTTACCCCACTCTTCTGTAGTAAAAGAACTTAAATCACGAATTGTTTTTTTAGGTAAACGCCCAAGAGAGTTTCCATCTAAGTATAAAAGATCTTTTTCTTGAAAATGAAACTCATTTCTGAAATTTGAAATTGGATCAGATTGATCTAGCTTTTTTATTTCGTTAAGACCAAAGGACATGCTTTAAATTATTTGAAATTTTTAGTTATATCTAGTTTAATTCATTATATGGTAAACATACAAATAAGAGGGAATTTGATTGAAGTAGTTTTAGAAAAACTTACTCCAAGTGAAATATCTAAATTACAAAAAACTGCAACACCTCAAATCAGCTTATTAAACGACATAGAAAAACAAAAAATCAATACACATAAAAATATTTATCGAAACATCTTGCCAGTTATAGATGATAGTTTAGAGTTACAAGTTTCATCTTTTGATAATGATAATTATTATGATGATGGTTACACATTTTTCAGATCTAATCTCGATAATATTGGTTATCAAGATAAAAGCATCACCATCTCATTGGAAAAAATCGATATTGAATATTTTTTAATAAAATTAAACTATGGTTATGGTGCTGGTTTTGAAACGGAGATAATAGACTTAGACTATAAAAGCTTTGAGACAGATAAGCTGAATTTCAACTCAACTTTTCTTTTCGAAAAATATAACCAAGTGCTGCACTCACTTAGCCTTAATTATTTAAATTTAGAAGACTTGGGGCGTAATAAATTCGAAATTTTGAAGACTGAACTATTCCTTGTAAAAAGTAACAAAAGATTAAAACAGTTGGATTTGAGTACTAAAATTCTAGATCAAGTAAAAATTATAGATACCATAAGTTTTAATTGAACTACAACTTAAACTTAATAGTCAGGCAGTAAAAAACCTGCCTGACTATTAAAGAATGTATTGTACTATTTAGAACTATCCATCGTTGCACCTACCCAAATAGCCAAACCAAACGCAGTTTTATTTACTAAATCTGCAATATTGTATACGACATTTATCGTATCAAAATTAGGTTCATCACCAGACAAATATCCTAAAAAGTAACCAATCGGGTAAATTGCCCAACCAACAGTCACAATCAATCTCAAGGTATTGAAAGCAAATTGACCGCCTGCATTTTTACTGTTTTCGCTTAACTTTGCAGCTTCCCCTGCAAAAATTTCATAGATAATATAAATCCAACCAGCCATTCCTATTACAAAACCGATAGTAGCATCCATTAGACCTGCTTCTCCTAAGAAACCAAAAACGAGCATTACTAATGACGCGCCCAATAATCGCCAGAATAAAATACTTGTTACTGCAGTTACAGCCGCAAGAATTAAATAAAACTCGACTATTTGAAGTGGTACAGTAATAAGCCAATCGATATAACGAAAGACTGTTGTTACTTCACCTTGTAAATGAGCTTCTCTCATATATAAGTAATGCCAGAACGCTAGACCTGTTACAAGTCCTGCAACGGTCATAGATGTTCTCCATTTTGCGTTAACATCAGATCTTTCTATAAAGAAAAATACTGTTGATGCCAGCATTATCGCTGTGGCTAACCAAAAAGTCATACCAACGTAATCATTCTCAGCTAACAAAGTCATTGAAGCTATCATATTTACTCCTTTTGTTCATTTGTAAACGTTTAAACCATTTAAACGCTAAAAATACTAATTAGAAAGAAATCTAATTGATCTTTAAAATTATTAATTGAAGACAGAAATTGTCAATACAAAAATCTTAACCTATGTTAAGAGTTTAATAGAGAATGATAAAAAGTTAGCTTTTTAAATTTATTAATCATATTGCTGAGCTTGGCTGAAGTTTCTCCACCAAGTTTTTGATGTCTTATTATCAGCTCCAAGCTTAAGAATTTGTCCTATTTCAGGAAGGAGATACTTTTGCTGTAACCTTACTGCTTCCATTGAAACGACTTCAGGTGGCTCAATCCAGCTGTGAGAGGACAATGTGAAGGCACCCCAATGTATTGGAATTAAATATTCACTTTTTAAATCCTTTGCAGCTTTAATAGATTGTTCTGGAAACATATGTGAAAATTTCCAGGCCTTATTGTATTGACCACAATCTATTAATGAGATATCAAAAGGACCATGGGTTAATCCTATCTCCTCAAAATGAGAACCATACCCACTATCTCCACTAAAATATATTTTCCCGAGAGGGCTTTTAATAGCCCAAGAACTCCAAAGAGTACTATTCCTATTTAAGGGGCCTCTTCCAGAAAAATGTCTAGCAGGTAAACATACAAAATCAATTTCGTTATGTTTGTAAGACTCCTCCCAGTTAAGTTCTTTAATAGAGTTTTTATTTACACCCCATCCCTCAAGGTGATTTCCGACACCCAGTGGTACTATGAAAAGGCCTACTTTATCTTTGATTTTTTTTATAGTTGGATAATCTAAGTGGTCGTAGTGGTCATGCGAGTAAATAACAAAATCAATTTTTTCTATTTCATCAATATCAAAAGCTAATTGTGAACTATAACGTTTTAAAGATGGCAAAGGAACCGGAGCTGCATGATTACCTAGCATTGGATCGAGCAACACAATGACACCATTGATATTTAGGATAAAAGCTGAGTGACCTAACCAAACCAATTCTATTTCATTTGAATTGTTGGAAATAAATGAATTTATATCAAGGTCTAAGGGAATCAATTCTTTTACAGGCTCTCTATTTATTTCTGTTTTAAAGAAATCCCAAAAACTCATTTCATCTGTAAAAAGAGCCGTTGATTCTTTATTTTTAAATTCACCATCTTCGTAATTACTATAAGCAGAATAATATTTTTTTTCTATTTTTTTTGGATTTGATCCAAACTGAGGATTGAGGTTTATAAAAAGTAAAATTAGTGTAAACGGGACGGTAATTACATAGGACATAATTTTTAAAATTTTCATATTTTGAATTAAAATGTTGGATTAATGCTGCTCAATTAGCAGAAATGAATTAGTCTAGAATATTCTGCCTATCTTTTTTGCCAAAAGTTATGCAAGCATAAAGAAATAACATTGCGCCAACCATTTGTAACATAACAGCCAACCACTCTAGTTCTTTTGAGGAATATGTATCAAGGTAAAATCCAAAACCTCCGATGATGGTAGAAACAATCAAAAATGAAGGCGCATCAAAACTTAAAATATTTTTCATTCTAAATATTCTTCTTCTTCGCCTTTTTATTTCTTTTGGTTTTTCATCTAATTGTGCAGTGTCAGTATCATTTACATAGACTTCCTTAATTTCAACTTTAGGCTCTTCAACTTTATCCGAAAACTCTTCTTCAAAAAATTCTCCGCAAAAGCGACATTTAATAGCCTCTAGTTTAATATTCTCTGCGCAATATGGGCATTTTTTCATAAGTATAAGTTACAAAATAAATTATAAAAAATAATCAAATCTAGACATATGATGTTCCCAATGGGAGCAATAAGAACATCGTAATAAAATAAAGTCTATTATTTAAATTTCTCTAAAGCCCAGCCCATTGCAGCTCCAGATATACCGTACATAATTCCACTTATAAATACATCAATCGCTATGTAAGTCATATCACCCCACACACTAGGCATGAGCCCTGCCATTTGCATATTCAAAAAGAACCATTTCGCTCCGCCAAACCATGCACCAGTAATTGCTCCATTAACTACGCCCAGAACACCCATTTTATCATATATAATAGCCATTACAAAGACATAAACGAGACCTCCTATCATAGCAGGCGCCATATCAGGTGGAAATTGAACTACTTCTGGGAATTTTTCAGATAATGAAGTCATGTGTCCGTTATAGAACAACACAGTGGTTATGCCGCCAACAACTCCCATTACGACGAAACCAACTGCACCGGTAATGCCTATTTTTTTTATATCCATTGATAGCTCCTTTTTTTGGTGAAAAATCACATGTCATTAAACTAATGTTAAAAAAGCATGAAGACTATTACATTAAAATTGTGCTTTGATTATTTTTTTTTCTTCATCTGAAGCAAATAGCTTATCCCATTCTGCTAACTTTCTAGACATTATTTTTTGAAAAAAAAATGGAGTAAAAATAGTCATATATAACATCGATAAGTAACCATAAGGCATCATAGGAGCATTTTGGTATGCATCCAACTCCCAGAACTTAAGATATGGTTTTTCATGATGGGCAGAATGTCTAGTTACATTGTAAAGGTAAATACTACTCATTACACTATTAGAGTTCCACGAATGTCTTGGCATAACTTTTTCACCTTCTACTCTTACTAAACCATAATGTTCGATATAATTAATAACTTCTAAAAGAGATTTTGCAGTAAAAGCACATAACAAAAAGATAAATAATCCATTTAATCCCCCAACAAAAAAAGATAAACTCGCAATAAGAATGCTCCTTAAATAGCCTTTTATTAATTTATTTTGAAAACCGAAAATATTTAGCGATTTATGCTTTAATCTCTCAATTTCTATCTTCCAGGCATCAATTTGTTCTTTAATGATAGCACTAAATACAAATTTATACACATTTTCTCCTCGATTTGCAGTTGCAGGGTCTTTAGCTAAACCGACATTTTTATGATGTCCATAAACGTGTTCAATCGCAAATGCACAATCCCAAGACAATGATAAAAGCCAATTGCCAATAAATAAATCAAATTTTTTCTTTATCCTGTGGCTCATTTCATGGCCTGGAACGGTACCCATAATCCCGATGAATAAGCTTGTTAAAGCAACAAGTGCTATTTTATCTGAAAAATAAATTGTTTCTCTAGAATGTAATAGGTCAATATTTAACATTTCTAGAAAAAATATTGAGAATGCATTTGCATCAGAATTCCCAAGAATAAATACTACAGTCATCAAAAACACTAGTAGTAATGGTAAATTTAAATAAATAGGAAGGTTTAGAAAAAAGTTAAATTTATAATTATGTTTTTTATTATCACTTTTTAAAAACAAATCTCCAAATATTATAAATGATGAAAAAGAAATGAAGAACACCAATGGAAAGAATCTTCCTAATGTGCATATGTACCCAGCGCTCAAAATTGTAATTGTAGAAATATAATATTTTAAATATTTCATAAAACGTTAGCTGCCTTTTAAAAAGTCTCTCGGCAAATCATACTTTTTATATAAATCATTTCCATATAATATAGTCTCATCATCGATAAGTTTCAATTCAGTTTTATATGATTTACCCTTGTATTTAGTTAATGTGTAGGGTTTCCTAAGCCACTTTTTATGAACTTTTCTCGAATATATTAAATTTTGTTTATCAGCCACTTTCATATATTCTTCTAATATTTGGCCATCATTCGATGTATTAATTTTTAAATAAATTTGCCAATTTGTTCTATCCTTATACCACTTGCCATCCAGTTCATTTTGCCCCTTTATCAGACAAAACATTATTGTAAATGCCATTGATAGATTCCTAAACATTGTAATGGAGAAAGCTGACTCTATAAAATTCAAAATCTTAATCATTTTTTTTAAACAAATAATAATCTAAACTGTATTTACCTGATCCCGAAATCATTATAACCAAGCATATAAAAGCATAAACTAATGCTAATTCTGAAAAATCATCTTTTAATAAATGCTTTAGGGATGCTATTGCCATTGTAAAAAATAAGAAGAACGAAGAAAAACGAGTAACAAGCCCAAAAGCAACTAACAAAGCCCCTATTGATTCAGATAATGAAGCTAAGAAACCGAAAAATATGTGAAATGAATCCAGGCCTATTAGATCAGTAAAGGCATGCCCCAACTTTTCCCACCTTGCTGTGCCAGCTGTTAGTTTACTGAGTCCATGACCAAAAAACATTAATAAACCTGTCGTAACCCGAAGAATTAACAATGATATATCATTATTACCTTTTGCGCTTAGTACGATATTTAAATTTTTCTTAATACTTTGAATATTTTTGCTCATTGATTTCTCTTTTATTTTTTAATTGATTTTCCAGTCATCAAATTTAGATAACCCTGTTGAAATTGATTTCAATTTTTTACAAATATTAAATTTTTAAAATACATTAAATAAAAACCTAAATTTAATCTGAGAACAATTAATAACTTTATTTAAGAAAGGTTAATAATATGTTAAAACCTAAAATGGTATTCACAGTACTAGCAGCTTGGTTTGCTTTTCATATTTTTATTTTCTGGGTATTAAACCCAACAGGTGTAGAAGCCTTAGTTGAGAGCGAGAAAGGTCAGTTCATGGCTAGAGTGATGGGTTATATTGGTGGCACACTTTCTATGATGATTGCATATACTTTTTTTATGCTTCGAGACATTAAGGGTCAAAAAGCAAAAAATATACTGCTCGGCGTAGGAAGTATTATGGCAATAGCGGACGCTGTAATTATTGCATCAAATTTGTCTGCGTACGAAAAGTTTCCAACAGAGCCTATGATTGCAACGCCTCAGCCAGCAGTTGCTTTATGGATTATTTTAACAGCTTATACGCTCTATGTGGCAGTAATAACTAAAAGATAATGTCTTAAAAAATTGTAATTAATTTTTAAGCTTAAATACTTGCAAAGATACAAGTTTTTTATTTTCTTCTGAAAATTGCTGACCAACTTCTTCAAATCCGAACTTTTTGTGAAAATTAATTGATTGTTGATTTAATGGCTTGATATTTACCTCGCATGCTAGATGACTTACTTTGTTTATGTACTTAGACTTGATGTCATTGTAGAAGTAACTACCAATTCCTTTATTTTGATTACTGTTTGAAACAACGATTCGATCAACGTAAATAAAAGATTTGTAATGTTTATTAAACCATTGATAATTGATACTATCATAAAGTTTATTTGGAAATAATGCGATTAAAAAACCAACAGATTCGTCATCATATTTAATGATTTTAATGTAATCAGATATATTTAAAAATTTTAAAAAAAGATCACTTGAAAGCATACTCACAGCAGGCATATTATTTTGGTTTAGATTCAAAATAAAATCCATGTCGCTTTTGGTGGCACTCTCTATGTAATAATCATTCATTTCTATAGGATAATTACTTTTCTTAGAGTTGTAAACATTTTTTCACATTCTTTAATCTATTTCTATTTTTTATTATGATTACTTGATAGAAACCACATAACAAAACATATAAAATATAATATTGAAATTACTACCAACATAAGCAGTGTTAATTTTTTTGTCACATATAATAAAAGTAGTATAGATATTAAAACCAACTCAATATAAATTAATTTTCTTTTAATGTTTGTTGTCCTTTTTTTCATTTAATCTCATCAAGTTACAATTTATGGCCTCTGTGTACACGAATTTGATGAAACATAAAAAATAAACATACCAACATTAAACTCACATTTATCCCATAAGCAGTATTTTAGTAGCACATAAATAAGAATATTCTAATACCGCAATTAATTTTATGTTCAATAAAAATTTAATGCTAAAAGAAACTTTCATTTATGATATTTTATAAAGCATTTATTTATAATTTTAATTAAACATAAAATCATTATATAATTATTTATAATTGAGTATCTATGATAAAAATCTCAAATAATTTATACGTCAACAAAAATGACATTAAAGAAACCTTTGCAAGATCTTCAGGACCAGGCGGACAGCATGTAAATAAAGTTTCAACTCAAGTACTACTTCGTTTTAATGTGATTAATTCTATAAAAATCAGCGATAATATGCTTAATCGATTGAAAAATATATCAGGATCAAAATTAAAAGGAAACGGCGATTTAATTATTACTTCTAGTAAACACAAATCACAAATACGTAACCGTAAAAATGCACTTGATAAGTTAATTTATTTATTAAGGGAGGCATCAAAAAAGCCAAAAAATAGAAAATCTACTTACCCCAAAAAAAGTAGTATTGAAAAAAGATTAAAAAATAAACGCGCTCACAGTTTAAAGAAAAAAGATCGTCGTAAAGTTGATTCTTCTGATGCTTAGTTTACCTTGGCTTGATTTTTCATAATTCTTTTATAAAATATAAACATCTTATAAGCACTTTTAATTTCATTTCTGATTAGTAGATCCATCCTCATTCCATTTTTTTTCAGAAAGTATTTTACCTTTTTTAAATGTTACTTCTACTTTTTTCTGACCATTATCAAACCACATAGTACTTAGTCCATCGAGTTCGCCATCCTTGTTGTTCGTTTCTAATTGTTTTTTTCCATTTTCATACCACGAAGTGCTTAATCCATCTTTATTATCGTTTTTAATATATCCTTCCAATTCTTTTTGTCCATTTTTATACCATGTAGTTCCCAAACCATTTAATCTTCCATTTTTAAAATTCATTTCTTCTTTTTTTTGTCCATTATCAAACCAATTTGTTAATAACCCAACCGGTTTTCCATCCTTGAAAGTTCCTTCAAATTTTTTCTTTCCATTTTTATACCACTCAGTATGTAACCCATCTTTTATTTTTTCATTCATATTTTAAAACCTAACCTCATACATCAATATTCTGGACAACATCATGATACTTGGACCTTGCAACAATCTATGTAAAATCTTTTATAAACAATTTGTTTTTCAATTCTATTTTTTATTGCTCAAGTATTGCATTTTCCAGCCAACCAGGTGAGGCGGCTGCAATTAATTGTTTAGTGTATAACTCCTTTGGAGATTGTATTAGATCTTCTGCAATACCTTGTTCAATTTTTTTACCGTTTTGTAATACAATAATTCTATCAGCCAGGTATCTTGCCGAGGCCAAATCATGAGTTATGAATAATATCGCAACATTGTGCTCATTGCGTAGTTTAGCTAATATTCTAAGAATATCCATTCGTATAGAGACATCAAGCATCGAAGTTGGCTCATCGGCAATAACTAAGTCCGGTTTAACGCTTAACGCTCTAGCTATCGCAACTCTCTGACGTTCGCCACCAGACATTTCATGAGGAAACTTTTTCGCAAAGAGTTTCCCCGGACTTAATTCAACAGACTCTAATAGTTTATAGATATATTTCTCTAATTTTATTTTAGGAACAATATTATGTCGAAGAATAGGCCTAGAAAGGTGATGGTATACATTGTGTATATTATTCAAAGATCCAAATGGGTCTTGAAATATCATTTGTACTTTTTTACGATAACCAAGAGATACATTTTTTGATCTATTTCTTTTTAAATCAGTTCCATTCAATAAAATTGAACCCGATGTTTGAGTTTCTAATCTTGTAATTAGCTGTGCTATTGTACTTTTACCACTACCAGACTCGCCTACTAATCCAATAATTTCACCTTTAAATATTCTTAGAGAAAAATCTTTTACAGCATGAAGAGTTTTTTTCTTAAAAAAACCGCCTATTAAATATTCTTTATTTATATTTTTCATTTCCAACATTGGTATACCAGTTTTACTTGGAAGATTAGGCTCGGGGAAAAACTCTATTCCTCTTTTACCTGACGCGGATGGCAAAGAAGAAATTAATTTTTTTGTATATTCTTTTTCACCACCCAGTTTAATTTTTTTTGTTATATCAACCTCAACAAGCTCACCTTTTTTCATGACACCAATTTTATCAGCGAACTCAAGCAGTAAGTTTAGATCATGAGTAATAAATAAGATTGTGAAGTCCAGGCTCTTTCTTAGTTCTAATATTTTGAGTAAGATTTCTCTTTCAATAATTACATCCAAAGCAGTTGTTGGTTCGTCCATAATAATTAATGGAGGTGTAAGAGCTAGGGCAATTGCTAGAACAACTCTCTGTCTCATACCACCAGACAATTCATGAGCATAACTTTCTAATCTATCACGATCAATATCAACAAGCTCTAATAGCTCTTTAGATTTTTCTACTGCTTCAAATTTTGACATTCCTTTGTGTGTTATAAATACATCAATTATTTGTTCTTTGATTGTTAAAACTGGATTCAGTGCATTCAGGGCACTTTGCATAACAATTGAAATTTGACTCCATCTTAATTTTCTTACTTCGCTTACAGATAGAGAAAGGATATCTTTATTATTATATTTTATATAACCATTAGTTATGATTGCTGGTGGATTCAGTGTCCTTATTATTGATTGTACAACAGTACTTTTCCCACAACCAGATTCACCCACAAGGCCAAATATTTCACCTTTTTTAATATCAAAAGAGACGTCTTTTACAGCATGTACAGGCTTTTTATTTGTGATGTATTTCACATCTAAATTTTTTATTGATATTAAATTTTTAGACATTTTTTCTTACTACAGGTGTTACGCCGTTGTTAAGTGTATTATCTGGTAGTTCTTTTTTCCAATTCTTCTCAGAAATTAAACGAGGATTTGTTACTTCATCTATGCCAAAATTTATAAGAGTAAGAGAAAAACTTATCAGAGCTATACTTAATCCAGTAGGTACAAATGTCCACCAAGATCCAGTTAGCAAAGCTAAGTCGTTAGATGCCCAGTATAAATTTGTACCCCATGAAACAGTACTAACATCACCAAGACCTAAAAATTCGAGGCCCACCTGGGCTCCGATAGCGTAGACTGAAGCTCCAATAAATGAAGAAGCTAATAGCGATAGTATTCTAGGCATAATCTCTACAAATATAATTCGAGAATTGCTCTCTCCGCTTATAATTGCAGCTAATACAAAATCTCTTCCTTTTAAAGACATCATTTGCGATCGAATTACTCGAGCATTCCAAGCCCACCCTGTTAGAATTAATACTCCAGCAAGCGTTAAAGGGCCAGGCGGTAACCAACTAGCTAAAATTACCATTAAAGGCAAACCTGGCATTACTAAAAAAACATTAATTATTAGGGATAAAAAATCATCAACTTTACCGCCATAATACCCAGCTGCTCCACCAATAAATGCTCCAATAATAACAACAAAGAATCCTGTTGTAAATGCAACTAAAAGAGTCTGTCTTGCACCTGCGATTGTTTGAGATAGAACGTCTTGCCCTTGGCCATTTGTACCAAAAAAATGTTCCAGAGAAGGTGGCGAAAGAGGGGCTCCTAAAAAAGCGGTAGGGTCAAGGGTAAATAAAGGGCCAAAGATTGATAGTCCTATAAGTGAGGAAACAAAGTAAAGACCAAAAGAGGCTTTTTTATTTTTTATGATTCCTCTTCCCCATCTTTTAAGGATACTGTTCTTATTCATTTTATTTTCTTGTCCTTGGGTCTAGAAATAAAATAGCTATATCCACAAACCAATTAGCAGCTAAAACAGCGAGCGTGATTGTCATGAATAACCCTTGCATAAGAGGAAAGTCTTGAGACCTTACTGCTTGTAGAAGCAAATAACCTTGACCTGGATAAGAAAAAATAATTTCGGTTAATAGTGCGCCACTAAGCACAAACCCAAGCGCCATTCCAAACCCTGTAAAGTTTGGTAGGATTGCATTTCTAGCTGCATATTTTAACATAACAACCCAAGATGACAGGCCTTTTGCTCTAGCAAGAGTTATATAATCAGACCCCAGCGTGGTAAGCATAGTATTTCTCATTGAGAGCATCCACCCGCCAAGACTTACCAGAATCATTGTAGTTGCAGGTAGTATAGCATGATAAATAGAGCTAAAAATAAAAGGAATATTCAAACCAACAGTAACATCATCACTATAGGCATGCCGAAGTGGGAACCACTCAAGTTTAAAGCCAAAAATGTATAGCGATAGCATTGCCAACCAGAAGTAAGGGAAAGCACCAATAAAAGCCAAAGATGGAGGAAGAAAAGAGTCAAGTCGACCACCTCTTTTCCAAGAAATTATTGCACCCAATAAAGTACCTATTATAAAAGAAATAACGAGAGAGGTCCCCGCAAGAAATATTGTCCACAACAATCCCGTAGAAATAATATTAGCAACAGGCTCTGGGAAATATGCAATAGAAACTCCTAAGTCCCCTTTAAACATACTTTTGATATAAGAAAAATATTGTAAAAGTAACGGGCCATCTGTGAGACCAAAGGTCTCCCTGAGTGCAATCATTGCCTCGGGTGTTAATTTCCCTCTAAATCTTGCAAAGATAATTGCAGCTGGATCTCCAGGCATTAATCTTGGTATAAAGAAATTAAGAGTAAGTGCTGCCCATGCTGCGATTGAATAAAAGCCAAGCCTTCTAATGAGGTATTGTAAAGAGTTACTCATCGTACCTCTACATTAACTAATACCATTAAATTTTCTGGCGCGGAGTTTGGTGATAAAGGCGCATAGGGGTTGTTTTTGCTAGGGAAGTTAGTAAAATAAGTTGTATTACATTCTGCCCAGGATACCTCTGCAAATAGAGGTATAGCAGGTGCATAATTAATGAATATATTTTGCAGTTTATGTAAAATATCTTTAATTACATATTCATCTGATGTTTTTTCAAATTCTAATAATAAAGAATCTACTTCATCAGTTGAAAACCTGTGCCAATTTGCGTCAGCATCTTTTCCTATAGGTTTTATATACTTGGATGACATCATCCCTCTATATAAAGGGAAAGGGGTTGTCCCCTTTTCTGCCCAACCTATAGCCATGTCAAACTCGCCTTTTTGCATTCTGCTCATCCAGGCGCCAAAATCATATGTCTTAACCTTTGCTTTTATACCAACTTTTTTAAGATTCTGTGATATAACTTGAGCGGATCTAATCCAATCACTCCAACCGGAAACAACAATTATATCAAAGGACAATAAATCCCCATTTTTATCTTCACGAAAACCATTTTTATTTTTATAATAGCCAGCATCATCAAAAATTTGGTTAGATAATTGTGGATTATATTTAACCCAGTTTTCTTTTGTTTCTATATCTTTTGAGTGCCATTTTGCCATTTTACCAGATATACCAGTTACATGAGCAGGTTCCGTATAGTTATACATACCTACTTTTACGACTAAACTTCTATCAATTGCATAGCTAATAGCTTTCCTAATTTTTGAATCTTTTAAGACTTTGTTCATTGTGTTTGTATAAAAAAATGTTGTATGCCCTGTTTCAGGGAACCAGTATTTATGATGTTCTGGGTTTTTTTTGGTATAAACTCTATCAATTGCGGGGATAAATGCTCCTGCCCAATCTAGATCTCCACTAATTAGAGCAAGCGTGACTTGTTCGTTGCTTGGGAATGCAGGAAACTTGAGTTTTTTTACTTCTGGTTTGTTAGGTTGCCAATAGTTTGGATTCTTACCTAGCTCCCAAACTTGATTATCAAAACGTAGAATTTCAGTGAAAGGTCCTGTCCCAACAGGGTTTGGATTTGAAAAACGTAGTGGGTCTTTAATTTTTTCCCAGATATGTTTTGCCACAATTGGTTGTCCAACGATTGCATCAAAACCTGGGACATAAATCCTACTAAACTTAAACTCAACAGTTGTTTTATTTAACGCTTTGACGCTTTCTAAATAGCCCCAAGAGTCTCTAGTATCTAGTCCTTTGTGTATCTTTTTAAGATTAAACGTAAAAGCAATATCTTCAGACGAAAAAGGGGTTTTATCTGACCATAGCACATTTTCTCTTACGTACATGATTAATGTCTTATTGTTATCTTCCCATTTATAGTCTGTGCAAAGCCAAGGTATATATTCCCCCCGCATTGAATTGTAAATAAAAAGAGGTTCATATATTCCGCTTGATGTAGGCCACCTAGCAGTTCCGGATGTTGAAAGTGGATTGAAGTTTCGAACCCATGATGCAGCATTTTCTTGATAAATAGTAAGTGCCCGTTCCTCTTTTCGTTCTTTTTTTGTTCCGCATCCGGCAGAAAAAATGAATAAGCAAATTAATATTGTTTTTAGCATAAAAATCAAGCACAAAGCTTATAAAACCGTTTGTAATCAACAAGCATTTTTTGACGCATAACCGCCTTGTTTGAAAGACCTCCATTTTTGATTTCTCATTTAAAAACTTTTTACAAAAATTAATCTATAAAAAAGAAACCTCACAAAAGTGCGGTGTATTGAAAGCGCGGAAAGTTTGACTCCACTCTCCTTACATCTAAACTTATTCTACAGCCATCCTCTACTTTTGATAGGCGGGTAAATGACGAACAAAATCCTTTACCAACAATTAAGGTCAATCGTAAAGTGTTCGTTACTCAGAAAGATTGGAAACTCTACATTGAGAAGCATAGACGGTAGTTATAAGGTATATTTACTCAATACAAACTTTAATATCATCTGTTACTCTCAATAGAAAAAACCCCAATAGTTCATCACCTATTGGGGTTTTCTTTAAGAATATTTTATCTTAGTTAAGAATTACATACCTACGGTAATAATCTTATAATATGTTTGAATATAGTATTTAAGAATAGTGATTTCAGTTTTCAGTTAATCACAACCACTCGTTCTCTGATACCCCACATAATCTTCAATACAAGATGGATATGGGGGACAGAGCTGGTTTTGAGAAACAGCGAAACTACTACTCCAATTAATATTTAAATCACATATTGTCTCTGGTATTAAACCTGTCAGTCGATTATAGTCTAGATACAATCTTAACAGATTGGTCAAATTCCCTAACTCTGATGGAATAGAACCTGTGAGGTAATTATCCCTGAAATCTAAATTATAAAGTCTCGTCAGATTACCAATCTCTGGTGGGATGGAACCTGTGAGGTAATTTTTATTTAAATCAAATTGACTCAAACTGTCTAGGTTTCCTATCTCAGGTGGTATGGAACCAGTGAGTTGATTACGACTTAAATACAATCCTCTCAGATTCGTCAGATTTCCTATCTCAGGTGGAATAGGACCTGATAGTTGATTATTATCTGAAGTGATACTAATCAAATTGGTCATATTACCTATCTCTGGTGGAATAGAACCTGTGAGTTCATTTTGATGTAAAAATATCTTTTCTAGATTGACCAGGTTTCCT